>Ga0114999_10000321_pt1 | contig 71440 bp, 74 predicted proteins | sample ArcticOcean_MG_C_3_FD_89820 | JGI IMG/M metagenome (GOLD analysis project Ga0114999, IMG submission 89820) | Marine microbial communities from western Arctic Ocean - ArcticOcean_MG_CB8_126 | ecosystem: Environmental > Aquatic > Marine > Oceanic | place: Arctic Ocean: Canada Basin | collected...
GAAGCCTGGACGCACCGGGTTGAGAACGTTGGCACCACCGATATCAAGGCCATCATTGTGGAGCCCAAGTAACCCCGCCAACGCTGTTCACCCAACGAAATAGTTGAAGTGCCCCTGCTCACAGCAAGGGCACTTCTTTTTATGTTTATCTTGAATTGTTCTTGCTATCGATAGACTGCCACTTACAACCACTTGCTTTCCAGGAAACCGATTGGGTACAATCTCTGTAGCCCTCACACTATTCTCACACTTTATGATGATGGCTATAGCTCCTCGCCCTGTTGATTGTTTGTTTATGGAGTGAGTGAGGGGTGAGAGGGAGTCACTGGAAAGCAGTAATCCTTTTCTACCATACGATTCATCCTCTGTAGCGATGGTGAATCATGCGTCAAGGCGATGTTTGGCACCTGCTATCCCGGTAATCTGATATCAACAAGTGATAAACAGGAAACGGGCAGCAGGAGACGGTTGGATGAAGATTCTCACACGGATGGTCACAATCGGGATGGTACTGGGAGCGACTTTGCTGCTCACGGTAACCGGTCTCATGGCAGAGTCCTCAACGACCTACCGTCAGACCCTTTCTGCAGGTTGGACCCTCATCTCCGTGCCCTTCACCCTGGCAGACCCGGCCATCGACGCTGCTATCAAGCCAGACAGCCCCATCGACGTGGTCATGGAGTGGGACGCCGAAGCCCGTATGTGGTACGTCGCCCGTAGGGACGCAACCACAGGCCTCTTCGAAGGCGATGTGAAGTCCATCCGACCGGACACCGGCTACTTCGTCCGAGCAACCAGCGAGACCCAGATCGGCTGGACCCAGGCCCAGCCGGTACCAACCAGCATCCAGGAGCCTACGGCCACCAAGCTGGGACTGAACCTGGTACCGGTGCTGCACGGCTCACTCCCGATGCCCGTAGCAGTGGCAGCCGACGACTACCTGGACGGCGTGGACTGGGTGAAGGCCTTCACCTTCAATCCAGCCACAGACAAGTGGTCCACCGTGAAGCGGGGTCAGACCATTGAAGTGGGCTACGGCTTCGACAACCCCTGCACCGGCCAGCCGGTAGTGCCCGCCAACGTAGAAGCAGGGACGGAACCCTGCCAGGCAACGACGTACGAGGACCGGGACTTCAACAAGGTCTTCACATCTCTGGACATTGTGGAGATCAAGGCACCCCTCTTCGTGGGCAACGCCTACTGGGTCTACACCATCGGCGATGGTGCAATCATCCTCAAATAGAACGAACCGAATGAAAAGAACCCGCTCCTCTTAGAAGAGCGGGTTCTTTTTTTATACTGCCAAAGCCAATCTAGGCGGGCGTGTACTCCGGTGAGTAATCGGCCTTCTGGTAGAACTCCTTGTGTAGGGCCGTCCGCCAATCAACATCGGACGGAAGGATCTTCTCTATGGCCCGCAGGTCATAGATGTTCGTGCCCAACCCCGGAGGGTCTCCGCCGTCCTCTACAACACTAGCGGCCTCCAGCATCATCTTCCGGGTCATGATGATCGCTCTGTCCGTTGTGCCCAGGTGCTCCCGGGTACGGTCACACACAACCCCCATGCTCTCCTGAACGGCCCTGTCCTGGGTGTTGATGCCATTTATGCCGGTGTAGTTATTCGTTCGCTGCATCTGACGGTCAAGGAAGTAGTCGTTGCCTGCGTTGGCGATGGACCGAAACCCGTTCTTCGGGTCGATGTCCTTGTACATCTCGTTTCCACTGCCTTCTTGGAGTCGCTCGCCCTCAGTCAACGGGACGTCAGTGAAGCTGTAGGTGAAGTTCCAAACCATCGTGCTCTCATCGTCGACGGGCACCCACGCGTGGCCTGAGATGATGGGCTTCACTTCGCCTCGCCCTGTGATGACGGAGCCCAGCTGAGCCGCACGAAGTTGATAGAAGGGCATGATGAAGTGGTAGCCACGGACGAAGTTGCCCCCGTCATCGGGCATCGGGCGGATTCCGGCGTAGGTATAGCCGAAGTCGGTGGGCTCCACTTCAAGAGTGGCCGCTGTAGACTTCTTGATGGCCTGGTCACGGGCCGAGATGCCGAACCCTGTCATCCTTCGATGAAGGAAGGTGCTGTGGACGGTGTCTATGCCGCCTTCAAGCCCTTGAAGCCAGCCACATGGTTGGAGAATCTTGTTGACACCCCGATGTGTGTCTGGTACCTGAGTCCATTCCATCTTGGGAACCGGCGGAACGGACTCCTTGGGTCCCATGTACACCCAGATTACCTCGCCGAATTCGACGGTCTGGTAGGCGGTGACTTTGACTTTGTCTTTGAAGTTGCTTTCAGCGGGTTCCGAGGGCATATCGACGCAGTTGCCTTCGGTATCGAACTTCCATCCGTGGTACACGCATCGCAAACCACATTCTTCGTTACGACCGAAGAACAAGCTTGCTCGCCGGTGTGTGCAGAAGTTGTCGAGGACGCCAACGTTGCCATCGGTGTCACGGAAAGCGACCATGTCCTCGCCCAGGAGGCGCAGTCGAATCGGTGGGCAGTCGGCCTCCGGAAGCTCCCAGGACAACATGGCAGGCATCCAGTACCTTCGGAACAGGTTTCCCATTGCTGTGCCCGGGCCTACGTGGGCTAGCCGTTGATTCTCATCTTGCGTCAGCATGTTTTGCCTCCCCAGGGCTTGGCCCCCGATAAATCGGGGCAGGCCTGAACCTGTATGACCTGGCGGTATTCTACACCACGTGAGTGAACGTTACCCAATGAGCTTGGCGTACTGGTCCAGCATGGGCAAAACGACATCGCGCTCCTCTGAAGGAAGGCCCAAAATCACCCGCTCCACCCCGGCTTCTTCCAGTTTCGCAATGTTGGATGGGTCATGCTGAGGGGTGACTACGGATATGGAAATAGACACAGGATCACGCCCAGCATCAGCAGCGCGTTGCTTCAGGATTGCGATCTTCTCCGGAAGGTCTGGCCCCTCGGCAGCTCGACCCTGGATGGGCATCCAGCCATCGCAGAACTCGATGACGCGGTCGAAGGTAGTGGGGCCATCGCCGCCCATGATGACGGGCGGGTGGGGCTTCTGTACCGGCTTTGGATACGCCCAAACTTTGTCGAAATCCACGAAGTCCCCGTGGAACTCCGCCTCTTCCTGGGTCCAGATCTCCTTCATCGCTAAGACCTTCTCGCGGAGCTGTCGGAACCTTGTCTTGAAGGCGGTACCGTGGTTCTCAATCTCTTCTGCGTTCCATCCACCGCCGATTCCGAAGATGAATCGACCCCCAGAGAGATGGTCAAGGCTGGCGATCTGTTTTGCCAACGTGAACGGGTCGTGCTGGATGATAAGGCAGATGCCTGTGGCAAGCTTCAGGTTGGTGGTAACGGCTGCCGCCGCAGTGAGAGCTACAAAGGGATCGTAGGTGTGCCAATAGTTCCTTGGTAGCTCGGGTCCGCCTGGCCATGGCGTGTTTCTGGCTGCCGGGATGTGCGTGTGCTCCGGCGCCCAGTACGATTCGAATCCGCGCTCTTCCAGTGCCTTTGCAAGCTCGTCCGGACGTATGGAATAGTCGGTTGCGAACATCGTCACTCCAAACTGCATCATATCCTCCGTTCTCTTATTGTGTTACTGAAAGTGGGGCATCACCTGTTCGGCTACAAGTCGCATACACTTTGCCGTCGGTTCCACAGCCATGCCTGCCCAGCGCATCCGCAGGCCCATATGGGTGACACCAAGGGCTTCGTAACGCTTCAAGTCTGTCACGACTTCCTCTACATTGCCAACAATGAACCGGTCTTTAGCCAGCTCCTCAAATTCGCTGGTGAAGGCCTGCTCGCCGTCCAAGGCCTGGTCCTGGCCCCATTGGGCGTAGGTGTCATATTTCCCGGCCAGGAATGGCTGGCATAGTCGGAAAGCTTCCTCCCTAGTGTCTGCTACAAAGAACTCGCGAAGGGCTGGAAGCGTCGTAACGTTGCTGTGCCCTGCAGCTTTGAGCGATGCGCGGTACATGGCAACCTGTCGCTCCACGGTAGGGTAGTCGGCATGGTTGATGAGCCAGGGGTAGCCGAGGCGACCAGCTCGCTCCACAGCACGGTCAGCGCTGGCGGCGATCCAGACGGGTGGGCTTGGTCGCTGGATAGGGTTGAGGCCGATGTGGACGTCAGACAACTGGAAGTGCTTTCCTTCAAACGAGACGTTCTCTCCAGACCAGAGCAGCTTCATGACCTCCAGGGACTCTACCATTCGGGATACCCTGTCCTCACGTTTGATACCGAAGGACTGGTGCTCCTCCTCACGGTACCCAAGGGCTACTGCAAGGACAGCGTGGCCATTGGTGATGACATCTAGCGTTGACACCTGCTCCGCAAGCTCTACGGGGTTGTAGAGGGGCAGGACAGCGGTGAATACCTGATCCATGCCCGGCGCCTCGGCGGCTAATCGCGCCATCACCGGGAGTGGCTGGAGCATCTGGTACGGGTGGCTCAGGTAGTGCTGGCCTGCGTACACATAGCTGAAACCAAGCTCATTGGCCAGGCGAACGAGTTCTGCAGCCTCAGCCAGACTCGCAACCATGTCCGTGCCTGGGGGTTGTTGGAGCATTCCGGTCATTGATAATCCGAATTTCAACGTGTTCTCCCATAGGCGTTCGTAGTCGGGTAAGTGGTTGCTGTTGGGCGTTCCAACCCTCTTGTTGGATAAGGTTTATACTACTCTCACGCAGCGCGTCATCATTGCATGAATGCATTGTAAAGGCGATTGACTATGGATCAGGTAATCCACTGGCACGACAGTCCCTATCCGATGCTACTGCTTCTGGCAGGAGTAGCCACTTCTACGTTGACGCTGTTGGCATGGGCGCTGCTATCTGGCAGGTGGCGTTCGGTCTAGCCCTCTTCACTGATCCCGGCGAATTCCGAGTTGTACTGGGCAAAGTACAATACATTGGGATTGTCATGGTGCCTACGGCATGGTTGACGTTCGCCATCCAGTATACAGGCCGGGGAAACTGGATCAACTCCAGGACCATCCCATTACTGGCGGTGATGCCTATAGCCACCCTGGCTTTGGTTTGGACCAACGGCTCACATCATCTTATCTGGGCCACTGTTGAGTTTGACGTTACCGGCGATCTATCACTTCTGAACCTTACATACGGCAATGCGTTCTGGATACATACCCTGTACTCCTCAATGGCGATGCTTGCTGGCATCCTCATCGTCGCTGAGGACATATTCTACTCGCACCGCCTCTTCTGGCAGCAATCTGTGGCCATGCTGGTATCCGCGATCACGCCCTGGGTTGCCAACTGGATCTTCTTCATTGAAGCGGGCCCAGTGGAAAACCTTGACCCTACACCTTTTGCCTTCCTGGTGAGTGTTGCTGTGCTTTGGTGGGCGGTGTACCGCGCCCGATTGCTAGATATAACTCCAGTGGCATTAAAAGCGATTTTCGAGAACATCACCAGCGGCGTTATCGTTCTGGACGACCAGGAACGCGTCGTAGCGGCTAACGAATCGGCGAAGGTCATTGTCGGTCATGCCGGACTCCAGGGTATTGGCCTTCCGCTCCAGGAAGTGTGGCCGGTAGGTGCAGCGATGCTTCAAACTCAGGTAGAAGAATCGACGACTTACCCGGACATCGTTTTTGACGAAGGTCCTGACGCGGGTAGCTACGATGTGGTGGTCTCACCCTTCCATGATGCCCGGCAGAGGGTGGTAGGCAGGATCGTGCTATTACATGATGTCTCCGAGCGTAGGAGCGCAGAGAAGCGCTTGCAGCAGACAAGTCAGCTTGCAGCTCTAGGGGAGCTGGCGGCCGGTGTGTGCCACGAGCTCAACAACCCACTGAGCGCCATAATCGGCTATGCCCAGCTACTGAACATGGAGGACTTGCCGCACCCTGCCGCGCAGGACGTGGACAAGATCGTTTCCCAGGCGAAAAGGGCTGCGAAGATTGTTGATGACTTGCTTTCATTCTCGCATCACCAATTAGTCCAATATGGCTCTGTAGATGTTCCAGCATTGGTGACACAGGCGCTGTCGCTCAGGGACTATGCCCTGCGCATGAACAACATTGAGGTGAGAACCGAAATAGAGGAACACATGCCTCTGACCGTTGGCGATGAGCATCAACTGACCCAGGTGTTCCTGAACCTGATCATGAACGCAGAGCAGGCGATGGTTGAGAGTAGCGGCGGCGGTGTCCTGACGTTATCCGCCCAAAGCTCTGAAGGGAATATCCACCTCAGCGTGGCTGACACGGGGCCTGGAATCCAGCAGAACCATTTGGGCAGGATATTCGATCCGTTCTTCACGACGAAAGAGGTAGGGAAAGGTACGGGCTTGGGTTTGAGTATGTGCTACGGATGGGTTCAGGCCCACGGAGGCACTATTTGGGCTGAGAGCGAGTTTGGCCAGGGTGCTACGTTCCATGTGGATTTGCCCGTAATCGAGACACCAGAGGTCGATTCAACACATGATGACAACCTACCCCGTATTACGGGTAAACGCATCCTGGTAGTGGACGATGAGCCGCTGATCACTGACCTTCTCGCTGAATCCCTGCGACGGTCAGGGCAAGAAGTGGATATCGCTCACTCCGGAGAACAGGGTTGGGAGGCGATTCAGGCGGAATCGTACGACGTGGTGCTCCTGGATCTGCGAATGCCAGGCATGAACGGGAAAGAGCTCTTTGGTAAGCTACAGGAAACTGATCCGATACTTGCCAGCCGGGTTATATTCCTCACTGGAGATAGCCTCAACGACGAGACGCAGAGTTTTTGGCGCACGCGGGAAACACGTGTTTGAGCAAGCCTTTCACTCTTGAACAGTTGGAACGGAGCATTCAATCGCAACTAGTGAGCCAGAGGTAGGAGTCGCCGTGGACGTTGTGAAGGTATTCCTTGTTGAAGACGAACCTGAGGTTCGAGAAGTACAGCGACGCCTGCTGGAAAAGAACCCTCGATTGATGGTAATTGGTGAAGCCTCGTCGGGGGAAGAGGCTTTAGAGGCTCTCGGAACTGCAAACCCGGATGTGGTCACTATGGACCTGCTTATGCCGGGGATGGACGGACTTGAAGCAACCCGCCAAATAAAAGACAAGTACCCTGATATAAAGGTTGTGGTTGTCAGTGCATACGGGGGCTCATACCTTCAGCGAAGCGTTGATGCCGGCGCTGACGGGTATGTTCTCAAGTCCCTTGCATCTACCGCTCTGGCAGGGCGCCTCCTGGAGATTGTACAGAGCTAGTCCCTTCTCCGTGCCTTATTCTTATCTGCTTCTGGGCCCATTCACCTCTTGGCATGTTCATTGGTATACTGCATATCATGTTTCAAGTAACTGAGTCAGCTTTGAAAGCGCTTTACAAAGGTCGCATAGATGCGGGGCATGCCGAAGGGGATGTGATGCGACTGGTTACTGAAGGCGAAGGATTTGGATTTAGGCTGGGTTCTGCCAGGATGACAGACATGGTGTTCCAACACGATGGACAGGATGTGCTGCTGGTGGCTTCTGTACTGAACCGAACAATGGGGCATATGCACCTGGATGCGGTGAACAGGAACGGGAAGAACAGCTTTGTGTTGGAACCTGTGAAGTCGTAGCTACGAAAGGGTGCTGGAGAGGATTGTTGGTGGGCCGTCAGGGGCTCGAACCCTGGACACTCGGATTAAAAGTCCGATGCTCTGCCAACTGAGCTAACGGCCCACACGCAAAGATTGTAGCAAGATTTGCAGGAACTGTCAGTTTTCGGGAATGTATTTCATATGATTAATAATTGAAATGCATTTGTTTTTCGATTTATCTCTATTACCACAACCGATTTCGTAGCTACCAGGGCAATCCCAAGCCTGCACCAAGGATATCCATTTCCGATAACGGCCAATACGTGAACCAAGCCTTACCGATGATATTCTCCAGAGGAATTGGCCCTAGCTCCCTTGAGTCGTAGCTGAAAGGTCTGTTATCTCCGAGTACGAAGTAAAAACCCTGTTGGACAACTTCAGGCGGGTGGTTACTAGTGTCGCGCCTGACCAGGTACGGTTCCGGGAGAACAATTCCGTTGACATAAACTACGCCAAACCTAATTTCAACAAGATCACCGGGAATACCGATAACGCGTTTAACGAAATCACTGTCCTGCGCGGGCTCGTGAAAAACTATGCCGTCGCCTTGCTGAGGTGCGTGAAGAGGTGCAAGCCAACGTTGATCGGCAGGATTGTCCTCACCTTTAAAGGGAATCGGTTCGTACACCAGTTTATTGACTAAAAGATATTGCCCATGAACAAGGGTAGGATCCATGCTGGTGCCGTCGACTCGAAAATTCTGGACGCTGGCTTGTAGCAACAAAAAAACAGCAAGCGCCAGAAGAACAGTCTCTAGTGATTCAAAGAGGAAATCGCGCACGTACCATCGCCTCGCTTATCGGTGATTTGGACAACTGTCATCTTGTACAACGAACTCACTGGTATTTGGGTTGCAGCACCCGTTCATTATACCTTGGAAAGATTCCCCAATAATGAACGTCATTTATTATTATGTTATACTACGTCCACTTTAACTATGGCGGTATGGCCATGGATGAACAAATGCTTCTGCAGGCCAGCAAGCAAGGCGATGCCGAAGCCTACAATAGTCTGGTGCTCCTGTATCAGACACCGATCTACAACGTAGCTCTTCGCATGGTGGGGGAAACCGCCGTGGCGGAGGACATTACGCAAGAGACATTCGTTTCTGCGTACAAAGCCCTCCACACGTTTGCAGCGGGAAACTTCCGCGCCTGGCTCTTCCGTATCGCCACAAACGCTTGCCGCGACCACTTGCGTTCTGCACATGTCCGTCGAAACACTTCACTAGACCTTTTGGTGGAAAACCCTACGTTCAGTGTTTCCAGCACGGAAGAAGCTCCCGAGGACTATACGATCCGTCGCGAGCTTTCCAGCTTCATACAGGAGTCCCTCACCAAACTGCCAGAGGATCAGCGCGTCGTTCTCATTCTGGTGGACATCCAAGCCTTCAGTTACGAGGAGGCGGCACAGATTCTGAAGACTCCCGTGGGTACGGTGAAGTCCAGGCTCAGCCGCGCCCGCGAAGCGATGCGAGCAACACTCTCAACCCAGCGGGAACTTTTGCCGGGGCAATTCCGTTCTGGTAGTGGAGGGTAATAGAATGAAGCTCTTTTCACGAAGCTCAATCGATGGACATGTCTCCAAGCAAGTGATGTCTGCGTATCTTGATGACGCTCTAAGCGCCAAAGAGACGGCTCAGGTGGATTTCCATATGTCGTCGTGTGATGTTTGTGTTCTGGAAACAGATGAGTTGCGTTCTGTGATAAGTGTCCTCCATGCCATGCCTACCATCCCAGCGCCAAGAAGCTTCGCTATTCCTGTCCCCGCAAGGGCCTGGGTACCGGAACCCTCTCGGCCTTGGTGGTCCCCGGCGCCCCTTATGGGTCTGCGGGCCGCTGCCGCTGGTGCTGCAATCGCCCTGGCCATTGTACTTGCCGGCGATATCTCCGGAGGCTTTGGGTCATCACCGGATGTGCCAATCCAGGTTGGTAAGACAGAACCGACGACTCTTATCATTAGTGGAACCCATGCAGGTGCTGAGAAGTCTTTGCCATTGGGGCAAACCACGGTGGTTGACCCCGCAACATCGGCAGCTGTAGAGATTGCCGACAATACTCTGGGTTCGACCGATGTGCAGCCAAGCTTCGTCCAGGACGATGGGTTTGCATTGGGTCTCTTGCCGTTGGAGTTGACTCTCCTGGCGGTGGCCCTGGGTTTGGGTGGCTACAATCTCTATCTCCGAAGGCGTTCCACCTCGATTTAAGGCTCAACAGGAACCGATCACCTCCTGCACTCGTCCTTTTCCTTGAAGGGGACATCCCCAACCAATTTCGCAGGAGGCATCACCATGCATCGGTTTCGATTACCTAAAGTATTCCTCGGACTAATCCTCGTTGCCGTATTAGCGGTGGCAGCTGCGTGCAGCAGCGATGACCCGGCGGCGGCTTCCAACCCAACCAACCTTTCAATAGGTGCGCCTGCGGGTCTGGGGTTTGATAGTAGGCTGGCGTCCGGCGTGATAGGCGCGAGTTCCCAGCAAGCAGGTGTTTGGGTCAACGGTGTAGGCACCGTGGTTACTGAGCCTGACATCGCCAACCTGAGTCTGGGCGTTGAAGCCAGGGCCTCCACCGTCTCTGAGGCTCGCGACGATGCTGCTACAGCTATGACGGCGATTGTTGCGTTCCTTACGTCCAACGGCGTTGCAGAGCGAGACATCCGTACCCAATCGTTCAACATCTCTCCCCAGTACACCTTCCAGGAGCGCCTGGAGAACGGAATCCGCACCAATGAACGCGTGTTGACCGGGTACCAGGTATCGAACACGGTATCCGTGAAGGTGCGTGACCTTGATCAGACCGGCCCCGTTCTGGATGGTGTGGTCAAGGCCGGTGGAGACCTGGTCAGGGTGAACGGTATCAGCTTCTCTGTCGACGACCCGGATCCGCTAAAGGTCCAGGCCCGTGAGTTGGCAGTGCAGCAGGCACTAGAGAAGGCTCAGGAACTTGCTACGCTTGCCGGTGTAAAACTGGGACCGCTGGTGTTCATCTCCGAGTCCAGCAGCACCCCCGTGTTCAGTCAGGTTGAAGCAAGAGCCGATTTTGCGATGGCTTCGTCGTTCTTACCCACGCCGATTAGCGCAGGCGAATCGCAGATTCAGGTGACCGTCCAGGCGGTGTTTGCCATCCAGCAGTAGGCAGAACTCGGTTAACATAAGAAGGGCCGCTCAATACGAGCGGCCCTTCTTATTGTTCATATAAACCGTCATTCCGTAGCTAGGGAGTCGTATCCTGAGGTGTACCCTCGTCTTCCTGGCTAACGGTTTCAGCGTCTTCGGCGTCTTCGGAGACTCCAGGGAACATGATGAGCTTGGTCTCCTCTTTTGGAGCCTTTTCTTCCTTCTTGTCCTTCTTACTCTTCTTGCCCTTTTCGCCTTCGACTTCATAGCCTTCAAGGGTCTCTACTTCCCTGGTCAGGAACCGCTGGTAGTAGGTGGTGTACTCTCCTTTGTTGCGGAACCGCTTGTGCCGCCTGTTAAGCAGCCTGCCCACCGTAACGCCCTGCACTCGAACAACAGCACGTACCAGCGCCCGCTCCAGCGTGTATGCGGAAGCGTCAGGGTCTGTGTGTGCGCCGCCTTCGGGCTCAGGGACTACCGTATCGATGATCTTCATCTCCAGGCCGTCCATTGCAGTCAGGCGAAGGGCCTCTGCTGCATCGGCGGCTCGGCTGTCGTCTCGAAAGAGCACTGACGCAGCGGCTTCCGGGGACACAGGCGCGTAGATAGCGCCTTCCAACATCAGTATCCGGTCGGCAATGCTCAGGGCCAGACCGCTCTCTCTGCCACCCTCGCTCAGAATTACGGCCACCGTGGGCACGGGGAGGTTGGCCATCGTTGCTATAGTCGTCGCAATGGCATGTCCCAAGCCGCCTTCTTCGGCCTCGAGGGTTTGGGCTGGCCCTGCCGAGTCAATAAGCGTGATGAGGGGAATGCCGAACTTGACCGCCATGTTCATGGCCCGTTGGGCCTTACGGAAGCCGTCAGGGCCAATGTAAGGTCCCTGGGGCTCCCCTGCTGGCCTTGGTGTGCGCTGCTGGGCAATGACCATGACGCTTGCGCCGTACAGGTCACCTACGCCGCAGACGATGCTGGTATCGTCTGCGTTCAATCGATCTCCGTGGATCTCCACAAACCCGCCGAATACCCTTGAGATGTAGTCGCGGGCCGTGGGGCGTTCGGGGTGCCGGGAGCGCTGGACAGCTTCCCACGCAGTTATCGTGCCTTTTGGCTTCTGTTCACGTCCTCTTGGCCTGAGGAGCCGCACTCTGGTCTTAGTGGGCACCAGACGTCGCATAAGGGACGCCAGGGTGCCCCTGAGCTCCTCTCGGTCGACTACAGCGTCCAACATGCCGTGCTTAAGGTGGGATTCAGCGGTGTGTGAGTCCACAGGTAACGGCTGGTCCGCCATCTCCTGAAGGATACGCAGCGGGGCAAAACCCATCAGCGCGCCCGGTTCCGCCAGCAGTACGTCTGCCATGTTGGCAAAGCTGGCGAATGACTGGCCCGTGGTGGGGTTGGCGAAGACGGCTATGTACGGAAGGCCCTTCCTGTGCAATGCGTTGACGGCTGTGGCAGTCTTGGCCATCTGCATCAGGGAAAGCGCACCTTCTTGAAGCCGTGCTCCACCGCTGGTGACGATGGCTATGAGCGGTACTCGCTTTTTGCTGGCGAGTTCACAGGCCAGAGCCACCTTTTCGCCGACCACCAGGCCCATGCTGCCGCCCAGGAAGCTGAAGTCCAGGGCTACTACCACAATTGAGATGCCTTCGATCTTGCATTGGCCCACAACAGCGGCTTCTGTCAGGCCTGTGTTGCGCTGTGTGTTGTAGAGATGGCTTCTGTACGTGATTTTGCCGGTGAATGCCAGCGGGTCAATGGAGCTGATGGTGCGGAACTTTTCCTTGAAGGTCTTTGGGTCTGCAAGGAGTTGTATGCGTTCATGGGCGGTGATGCTGTAGTGGAATCGGCATTGCGGGCACACTCGAGCTTGCTGATAGAGCGTGGACTCCACGAGCAAGGCGTCGCATACCAGGCAGTGTTCCTGGGCAAGCGAACTCTGGCCGCTGAGGTTTCCCCTCCGCCATAACAACACGCTTAGAACGTCTGTTAGTCCTCTTGCCACTCGTAATCCCCTTGCCCTAGTACCTCACCTGATGCCAACGCGATCCACTTGCTTCTATAACGACTCCACATACATGGGGTTAGCCGGGTGTTATGACCTCACGCGATTTGCCCGGGTCTCCTGGCCCCACGATGCCCCTGTCCTCAAGGTGATCCAGTAGGTTTGATGCCTTGGAATACCCTATGCGGAGTTCTTTCATCAACGAGTTCGCAGAAACGCTCTTATGTGAAAGCGCATAACTCATGGCTTTCTGAAGGTCATCATCATCATCATCTGAGTCGTCAGGAGCAAGGTCAACCTGTACCGAGGGCAACATCTGACCCTTCCCCTTCTGTTTCTGCCAGAAAGACACGATGCCATCTACTTCTTCGTCGGAGATGTAGGTGCCCTGCACTCGCTTGGGCTTGGCAGCGTTGGTGGGCATGAAGAGCATGTCCCCCCGACCTAGAAGCTTCTCGGCGCCGGCTCCGTCCAACACTGTGCGGGAATCGATCTGCGACGATACTGCGAAGCTTGCCCTGCTGGGGAAGTTTGCCTTGATCAGGCCTGTCAGGACGTCCACGGATGGCCGTTGTGTGGCCACTACCAGGTGGATGCCCGTTGCCCGGCCAAGCTGTGCCAGGCGACAGAGCGCGAACTCAACATCTCCCGGAGAGGTCATCATCAGGTCTGCAAGCTCGTCGATGACCAGCATCAGATAAGGAATCCGGTCTTCCTGCTTGGGAACCTTGTCGTTGTAGCCCTGGATGTTGCGGGCACCGATTGCCTCGAAGCGCTTGTAGCGTGACTGCATCTCGGCGATAAGGGCGTGGAGCGCAGGTACAGCCTGCTCTGCTTCAACCAACACGGGGCCAGCAAGGTGGGGCAACCCGTTGTAGGCGGTAAGTTCGACACGTTTGGGGTCAACCAGGTACATCTGAAGGTCAAGGGGCGTCAGCTGCATCATCAGAGAGCAGATTATGGTGTTGATACAGACGCTCTTGCCGCTGCCGGTTGCGCCCGCAATCAGGATGTGTGGCATATCTGCCAGGTCTGTGATGACCGGCTCGCCGCCGCTACCCAGCCCCAGGGCGATTGGCAGCTTTCCCTTCTTCTGTAAGTCCTGGAATGCGGTGCTTTCTAGAATGGAGCGGAGTGTCACTATATCTCTACGGGAGTTAGGCACTTCAAGGCCCACAAAAGACTCACCGGGTACCGGAGCTTCAAACCGCAGGCTAGGTGCGGCTAGCGCCAGTGCAAGGTCCTTCTCTCTCGCCAGGATGTGATCGACTTTTACGCGGGTCTTCTCTTCAACGCGGGCGCTGATGAGCTTGCCGTCCTCGCTGCGGGCCTGTGAGCCGTCAGGATTGCGTTCCTTGACCTCACGATAGCGTCTGACCCAACCAGGAACCAGGCCGTATTGGGTGACCACGGGGCCGGGCCTAATCTCTTTGACTGTGACTTCAATATTGTACTCACCCAGCGTCTGCTCGATGAGTCGAGCGACCGCTTGGTGCTCCTCTTCCGAGACCGAGCGATGCGCGACGACGTTGAGCGATTCCAATGGAGGTAGCTGCCACTTGGACTTGGTAGAGCTAATCCTGCCCCCGCTACGGGCCTCTTTGCTACTCAGGTCAATCACCACAGGCTGAGCCTTGTCCCCGGCGATTTCATCGTCCAGGTCCTCGTCCGGCTCAACAACTACGGATTCAACGTCTTCGTCCTCATCCACGTAGGTGTCGTCAGTCAGACTGGCTTCAATGGTCACAGCATCTGCGTCATCGTCTTCAAGGACGAATGCCTCTTCATCATCGTCGTCCTCTTCCTCGAGTAGTGTTTCTTCCTCTTCATCTTCCTCTTCTAGTTCTAGTTCGAGGTCAACATCGTCCTCTTCATCCTGTAGCCAGGGTGGGAGGATCTGCCCCTCCAGGGAGGGAACCGCCACATCGTCAATGAGATACGGTTCCGTGATTGCCACGCCCCTGTCGTCTGCGGGCTCGTATGCAAAGGCTAATGCGGGCTCCGGGTACTCCTCGACTGCCGACGCACTACGACTGAACTTAGCTTTGGCAGACCGGATTGCCCAAGCTGAGCCCGTGACGATCCAGGCTAGGAGAATCAGGTGGATAGGGTAGCGTCGATACTTCGCCAAGGCCGCCTGCGCTAAGCGCAAGACCCTGTTCGTTATCGAGAGTATTCCTAATCGCACAAAGCGAAGGGTTGAGCCGAGTTTCTGAGAACCTTCTGTGGAGCGGATGCCTATCCAAATTCCGAGTCGTTGGGCCACATTGGCTGCCTGCTGAAGCAGGTGAAGCGCTGTGCGTGGGGCGCTGAACACCAGGGCCAACGTGAAGATAAGCGCGATCCGTACCATGCCCCATGCTGCCGACGGGCCAATGACCCGCTCGCCAAAGGTGCCACCGAAGTGAGGCTCAGAGAGCTGGAGCGAACCGGCGACCACTGGTAGCAGAAGGAGGCCTGCAAGGAATATGTGGGGTTTGTGCGATAAGAGGGCTGGTCGGCTCCAGATTGCAACGATTGAAATGCCTGCCAACATGGCAATTGCAATGACGCTGTACTGTAGCGATTCCCATATCGATTCTCTGCCTGATTGGATGGGAGCCCACCATGTGGCAACGGCTACGATGCCCGCTACGGAGATGAGGGTTGCAAGGGCAAGGAAGATCTGAAGTTTACGGCTGGACTTCGCCTCCCGTTTCCCTATAAAGGGTATAGGGATTCCGAGGATGGTAAATTGCCAACTCTGATCATCGTGGGCGTCTAGCATAACGGTTACCTCAGAGGATAAAGCGCGGATGTGTAAGAGGCTACTATGTACTAACGCGTGAGGCGCGTGTGAGGTTCCCTGTTTTGGCTGCTATTTGGCTAGACTCGGGAAACTACTGCCAAAACCACAGGGCGACGGCCTGTTTTGTCCCTGAAGAACTTGCCAAGCACATCGGCAGCTCGCTGTTTCAGTGCGTTTTCCGGCTGATCCTGATCCCACCGCTGCTGGCCAAGAACTTCCTTCAAGCGTTGGCTGGCAAGATCCATGATCTCTTCGTGATCATCCGGCGCCTCGAAACCATGGGCGGTCAACGCCGGAGTCCCTGTAAGGTCTCCGGTAGCCGCGTTCAATGTGAGGGCAACGACCACCACGCCGTCACGCCCCAATGATTGGCGATCCTTGAACACGCTGTTAGAGGGATCCCAGAGTCGCCGTCCCAGAACGAAGATATGGCCAGCTGGTATCTGACCTACCACTGCGGCTTCGTGATCGTTCAACTCAAGGATATCGCCGTCTTCCATGACGAAGATGTTTTCCTCTGGCACACCCATACGGAAGGCTATCCCTGCATGGGCGACCAGGTGTCGATACTCTCCGTGGATAGGGACAAAGAAGCGCGGCTTGATCATACGAAGCATGAGCTTCAGTTCTTCCTGGCTGGCGTGTCCATGGACGTGGACTGTGGCGTTCTTTGCATGGAGCACCCGTGTGCCCTGTCGGAGGAGGTTGTCTATGGTCTTGTTGATGAGGCCTTCGTTGCCGGGAATAGGCGATGCGGAGAATATGATGGTGTCTCTCTCTGCCAGAGTAATATCCCGATGATCATGGTTGGCGACTCTGGTGAGGGCAGATGTGGGCTCTCCCTGGGCTCCGGTCATGATAATGACCGTCTTTTCCATGGGGAGTGCAGCAAGGGTTTCCCAAGGGACGATTACGCCGTCAGGGATATCCAAGTAACCCATTTGCTGGGCCATAGCTACGTTGTTGACCATGCTCCGTCCAATGACGGCAACTTTGCGTCCGGTTCTATCGGCGGCGTTCGATATCTGCTGAATACGGGCGATGAGGGATGCGAATGTGGCCACCAAAACTCTTCCCGGAGCCTCGGAAATGATGCGCTCCAGGTTGTCGTCCAGGACAGCTTCGGAGGGTGTGTAGCCTTCTGACTCGGCATAGGTGGAGTCAGCTAGAAGAAGAGTGACACCCTCGATGCCCAACTCTGCCAATCGAGCGAAGTCTGTCGGCTTTTTATCGACAGGCGTGTGATCGAACTTGAAGTCGCCAGTGTGCACGATAAGGCCAATTGGCGTGTGGATGGCAATGCCCATGGCGTCTGGGATGCTGTGGCACACTCGGAAGAACTCGGCCTGGAATACGCCGAAATTGAAGACCTCACCCGGCTCAATCTGGTGCAACTCAGAAGCCGTGAGCAGCTTGTGCTCCTTGAGCTTCACCTGGATGAGGCCGTGGGCCAGGCGCGGCGCATACACGGGCACGTTCAACCTGGGTAGGACGAAGGGGATGGCTCCTGTGTGGTCCTCATGGCCGTGGGTGATGAGGATGGCACGAACCTTTTCCCGGTTTTCCATCAGGTAGTCTGTGTTGGCAATGACCAGGTCTACTCCGGGCATGTCCTCTTCAGGGAACATGACACCTGCATCTACGATGATGATGTCATCACCGAATTCCAGGGCCATCATGTTCTTCCCGATCTCGCCTAGTCCGCCAAGGGGCACAATTCGGAGTTTCCCGGGAGTAACGGTAGTGAATTGACCCGTGCGGCCCGCGCGGAGGGTAGACTCAGGAGCGGGGTCGTCCTGGGTTGTATCGTCAGGGGTTTGATCCGGGGAAGCGTCTGATCGCTTTAACCAGCGTCCAACTTGTTGCATCTAAGAAGTACGAGCCTCGATAGTCTCAAGATTGCACATAATCGCGATAGTAACCTGTGCCTATCTTACACTCGATGAAGGTGACTGACTACAGCATCTTCAGTTGTTCTGGATCTGGCGTAGCCTCCTCAGGGACTTCTGTCGCTATTTCAGTGGCTTCGTTTTGAATCTTTTGCAGCAGTTCCGGCAGTTTTCGCATGTCATCTTCCAGTACGGAACGAAGGTTGCCCTGATGCAATGCAGCGGCAGGGTGATACATAGGGAAGATGTAGCGATGCCCCCACAGTCGAGGTTGCCCGTGGACTTTGGATATCGTTTCCTTGGGCAAGAACCGTATGAGGGAGAACCGGCCTAACGTGACGATGACCTTGGGGTCTAGCAGTCTGATCTGCTGATCAAGGTACTTTTTGCAGGCCTTGATCTCTTCTGGCAGTGGATCACGGTTATTGGGGGGTCTGCACTTCACTACGTTGGCGATGTACACGTCAGACCTTGCCAGGCCGATGAGCCTGAGCAGGTCGTCTAACAACTTTCCGGAGGGGCCGACAAAGGGCCGGCCTATCTGATCTTCATGGAAGCCCGGACCTTCACCTATGAACAGGATGTCTGGCTTCTCTGGGCCCTCACCGGGGACGCTATGGGTACGGGTCTCACAGAGGCTGCAGTCTGTGCAGACCGCCACTGCTTGCTCCAATGATTTGATGGTGTCCACACGGCCTCCGAATACCCTGAATTTGGGGCATGGTAGCACGGTGGCGAACGGGTGAGTCAATGGGAAATGGAGCGCTATTCATATGAAAACTGGGGCGAAACGCTAAGCATATCCCAAGGTATTATGCAGGATTTCGGCGTTGCGATATTCGTAACAATCTCATAGACTATCCTTATTAGCCTATATTTAGTATTTACGCTCACAATAATATTGTGCCAGAGAGGAGACATGGGTTTGATCACTACAGTTGTGGGGAATTACCCCAAAATCGGCCCAGGAACTAAGGCGCCGAACCTTCGAACTGCTATCAGCAAAGCTGACCGCGGTGAGATGACACCCGAGGAAATTCAGGGTGTACGGGCAGAAGTTACCGCAGAGGTCATTCAGGAGCAGATTAAAGCAGGTATCGACCTGGTAACGGACGGCCTGATTCGATGGGACGATGGGCAGACGTACCTGGCCAAGGCAATCAGCGGATTTTCCTTCACAGGATTGGTCCGATACTTTGACACTAACACCTACTTCCGCCAGCCGGTGGTAGAGGGTCTTTTGAAGTGGTCTAAGCCAATAACGGTCGCGGATTATGAATTCGCTTCATCCAACAGCAGCAAGCCTGTGAAAGCAGTGCTTACTGGCCCATATACACTGGCGAAACTCTCCCAGGATCAGCAGTACCATGACCAGAAACGGTTGGTGCTTGACCTGGCAGAAGTGCTGAACCAGGAAGCGAAAGCGCTTCAGGCAGCCGGCGCCACGGTTATCCAGTTTGATGAACCGGCAATCCTCAAGCACAAAGAGGATTTCCCCCTCTTTCAAGAAGCCATGGATCGCCTGACTCAAGGGCTCAACCCCACATTGGCCCTGTACACCTACTTCGATGACATTTCCGGCGTGTACCCGGCTTTCCTGAAACTGCCATTCCAGATATTCGGCCTTGACTACGTGATGGGGAAGGCGAACTGGGATGTTGTGAAGGAAGTCCCGTCCGATGTGTCTCTTGGCCTTGGCGTGATCAACGCCCGGAACACCAAGATGGAGACAGAGGAAGAGATTGCCGATGCTATCAAGCGCATCGCACTGATTGTCCCCACAGAACGACTATACATAAATCCAAATTGCGGCCTGGAATTCCTGCCCCGAGAAACCGCTTACCAGAAGCTGGTACGCATGGTTGAGGGTTCCAAGAAGGCGGCGGAGGTTACAGCATGAGCGGTCTACTTACCACATCTGTAGGAAGTTTTCCCAAGCCCCCTGAGCTTCAGGCGGCACGGAATAAAATGCTCCGAGGCGAGCTTGCCCGTGAAGAGATGGAGCAAATGGAGCGGGATGCTACCGCGTTCTGGATCAAGTCTCAGGAAGACCTAGGAATAGACATCCTGGTAGATGGCGAAATGGACCGGGGAGATATGGTGACGTATTTCTCTGAACTCCTAGATGGGTTCACCATCAGCGGCCTGGTTCGATCGTATGGAAACCGCTACTACCGAAAGCCAATTGCAAATGGGCCGATTGGTCGCAAGAAGCCCATGACGCTAAAGACGTGGGAATACGCGCAAAGCCTGACAACCAAGCCGGTGAAGGGCATGCTCACCGGACCCTACACCATTGCTGAGTGGTCCTTCAATGAGTACTACTCCACCTTTGAAGAGTTCGTCATGGAAGTGGCGAAGGTCGTCCATGAAGAGGCGATGGACCTTGAGCGCGCGGGCGCCAAGTATATCCAGATCGATGAACCGGCAGCATCAACTCGACCAGAGGAGATGGAGCTTGTTGCCAAGTCAATGGCAGTTGTCACCAAAGGACTGAGCGCCTATACCCTGACACATATCTGCTACGGCGACTTTGAGGCCGTGATTGACGACCTCAACAGCATCCCGGTGGACAACCTGGACATGGAGACGGCTAACCAGGACTACAGCCTTTTGGAGCTGTTCCGTGGGCACAAGTTATCCAAGCACCTTTCCCTTGGTGTGACAGACGTACATACCCATGAGATCGAGTCCCTTGAACAGGTCAAGGCTGGTATTCGCAAGGGGTTGGAGATATTCACCCCTGAGCAGTTGTTCATTGGGCCTGACTGTGGCCTGAAGACAAGGACTGCCGACGAATCAATCGCCAAGCTCAAGGTCATGGTGCAAGCTGTGAATGAGATCAAGGTGGAGTTGGGCATCTCCTAACTCGTACCCCACGTAAAAGCTCGATATTTAAGAAGCCAGGCCTATCAGGCCTGGCTTCTTCTTTTGTCCGCTGCGTGTGCCATTGGGCCACAAGATTGGGCTATTTGGCCCTATTGCTTCTGTTTAGATGGTTGTACTGTCCCTCTTAAGATGTTGAGCCATACACCAAAACATATACGGCGCATGAAACTGATTTATCTGACGCATTTTTAAAAATATCTACCATTTAGTAAAATAATTAGTACGTACTTACTAAATTATTAATTGACACTTATTATTAGCTATGCTATACATAGGACAGTAATTACCCGCACCACAGCATTAAACGATTCTTGGAGGCAGGTTCCAATCATGTTCAACCAATTTACTTCCAGGAAATCAGGGAGCCACAAGAGTATTTTTGTTGGCCTGATTTTGGGAACAATGGTATTGGTGTTGCTGGTCGCAGCCGCCTGCTCAAGCAGCGACAGCGACGGAGCAGGCTCCCTTACGGTCTATTCCGGTCGAAGCGAGACCCTTGTGGATCCCATCATCCAACAGTTCAAGAATGCTACTGGCATCGATGTAAAGGTGAAGTACGCTGGCACGGCTGCCCTGGCGAATACCATCCGAGAGGAAGGGGACAACTCACCGGCAGACCTTTTCTTCGCTCAGGACCCCGGCGGCTTGGGCGCCATACAGGATTTGTTCACACCCATATCCAGTGAGCTCCTGAACCTTGTCCCTGAATGGGCCCGCTCTGCCGATGCCTCATGGGTAGGCATCTCCGGCCGAGCCCGCACGTTGGTCTACAACAATGAGACTCTAACAGAGGCTGACCTCCCTGACAGCATCCAAGGCCTGACGGACCCCAAGTGGAAAGGCCGACTTGGCTGGGCGCCTACGAACGGCTCTTTCCAGGCCATGGTGACCGCAATGCGCTCCACGTGGGGCGAAACCGCGACGCGTGAGTGGCTTGAAGGTGTGAAGGCCAACGACCCCACCGAATACCCCAAGAACACGCCTCAGGTTGCCGCTGCAGCGTCCGGTGAGATCGATATCGGTCTGGTCAACCACTACTATCTTCATCGCTTCCTTGCTGAGGAGGGGGAGTCCTTCTCCGCCAGGAACTACCACCCACGTGAGGGAGGGCCGGGTGCGCTCATCATGGTGGCCGGCGCGGGAATCCTTGCTACTTCCGACGATAAAGTGAACGCAGAGAAGTTTTTGGAATTCATGCTCTCACTGGTAGGCCAGCAGTACTTTGCCAGCCAGACCTTTGAGTACCCGCTGATTGATGGTGTGAACACCCCGTTGGGGCTAACACCGCTGGAAGATATCAACCATCCTGATATCACCCCCAGGGACATGGCTGACCTTGAAGGGACCCAGGCCCTGCTGAGGGATATCGGGATCATTCCGTAACATTGAAGAGAACATGCAAGTCAGGGGAGTGACGACAAGCATTCGACGATTATTCACTGGCGACGCGAGCCAGCATAGTTCGCGTCGCCCATCGCCGATCATTTGGATACCCTCTGCAATCGTAGCTGTGGCCATGGTGCTGCCGTTGGTGTACCTGATAGAATGTGCGGTGGACAGCAGAGGCGAATCGGTTGACCTCCTATTCCGTATGAGGACAGCAGAGATCATGATGAGGTCTGCCTTGCTGGTCATCGTGGTGACTGTTTCATCGGTGCTTATCGCGGTTCCTCTGGCCTGGCTGACCGTCCGTACTGACATCCCGCTGCGACGACTCTGGTCTGTGCTCACCGTGCTTCCACTGGTTATCCCCAGCTACGTTGGCGGGTTCCTGGTGCTGACTTCACTGGGGCCCAAAGGAATGCTTCAGGGGTTCCTGGAGGACATTGCAGGGGTGGACCGACTCCCGGATATCGCTGGCCTGCATGGCGCGGCACTGACGATCACCCTCCTGAGCTTCCCTTATGTTCTTCTGAGCGTCCGCGCGGCCCTTTGGGGTCTTGATCCGGCATTGGAAGAATCCTCGCGAGGGCTTGGCAATGGCAAATGGAAGACATTGTGGAAAGTGACGCTTCCGCAGCTACGGCCTGCCATCGCAGCGGGTTCACTGCTGGTGGCGCTCTACACACTCAGCGACTTTGGTGCCGTATCCCTATTGCGGTACGAGACCTTCACCTGGGCCATATTCCTTCAGTTCAACTCATTCAACCAGGCTCTGGCGGCTGTGTTGTCGCTGGTGCTAGTGAGTGCGGCGTTCGGCCTAATATTGCTCGAATCAAGGACACGGGGACGGTCTAAGTACTATCGCAGCACGACGGGCGCAGTCAGACCATCGTCGTTGGTACGGCTAGGTCGATGGCGATGGCCAGCCTTTGGGTTGACCGCCGGGGTTGTCGGGCTGTCCCTGGTGGCCCCACTGACCATCCTGAGCTACTGGGCAATACGAGGCATCTCCCAAGGAGAGCCGGTGCGCCTCCTGTGGAGCGCGACCCTCAATTCCATCTACGTGTCCGGGCTTGCCGCAATAGTGGCCGCCGTAGCTGCAGTCCCAGTGGTGATCTTGACCGTCAGGTTCCCGGGGCGATTGAGCGGCATGGTGGAAAAGATGGCCTACGTTGGGTTCGCGCTGCCGGGCATTGCTGTAGCATTGGCTTTGATATTCTTTGGAGCGCGGTACGCCACGCCGGTCTACCAGACCATGAGTCTGCTGGTCTTCGCCTACGTTGTGCTCTTCTTCCCCCAGACGATGGGGACGATACGGGCATCGTTCTTGCAGGTGAGCCCTCGAATCGCAGAAGCGGCTCGGAGCCTTGGTAAAAAGCCCATGAGCGTCCTTTTCCAGGTGGCGTTGCCATTGATCATTCCAGGCATTCTAGCCGGGGCAGCGTTAGTTTTCCTGACGGCAATGAAAGAGCTTCCTGCCACCCTGCTCTTAAGCCCAATTGAGTTTGATACGCTGGCAACCTCTATCTGGGGAGCCCTTGAAGAGGCATTCTTTGCTCAAGCGGCTGTCCCTGCGTTGTTCCTTGTGGTAGTGACTGCTATTCCAACGGCGTTCCTGATTCTGAGAGAACCAAGGGGTGTACGGTGAGTGAACCCGCAGTGCGATGCGAGGGGTTGGTCAAGAGTTATGGCCAGGCTCAGGCGCTTAAAGACCTGGACCTCACCATTGAAGAGGGCAGCACCCTGGCGTTGCTGGGCCCCAGCGGGAGTGGCAAGACGACCGCACTGCGATTGGTGGCGGGGTTTGAGGTTCCAGATGCTGGGATTGTGGAGATTGCAGGACGCAGGGTTGCTGGGCCGGGGCTCTACATACCGCCAGAACAGCGGCATATCGGTATGGTGTTCCAGGACTACGCGTTGTTCCCCAACCTGACAGTGGCAGGCAACGTGGGCTTCGGGATATCTGATAAGTCGGCCCGCAAGGACAGGGTATCGGAAGCACTGGAGCTGGTTGGCCTGACGGGCCTGGGCAGCCGGATGCCCCATGAGCTATCCGGAGGGCAGCAGCAGCGAGTCGCTCTGGCAAGGGCTCTCGCCCCGAGGCCTGCCCTGTTACTGATGGACGAGCCGTTCTCCAACCTGGACGCCGGGTTGCGGGCACAGGTACGCACCGAGGTTCGTGAGATTCTGAAATCGACCAATACCACGGCTCTGTTTGTGACCCACGACCAGGACGAGGCACTCTACATGGGTGACCAGGTGGCGGTGTTGGATTGGGGCGAGTTGCAGCAGATGGAGACCCCGGAAGGTATCTACCACACCCCGGCAACCCGTTTCGTCGCAGAGTTTTTGGGGATTGCCGACTTCATTCCGGCGACGTACAGCAACGGCAAGCTTGAGACGACGATAGGTGCAGTGGCCTGGGATCAGGAGCCGCCCCCGGATGGAGTAGAACTGCTGGTGCGTCCGGACGATATGTCTATTGAACCTTCAGGCTCTGGGCAGGGGACGATCGTAGGCAGGGTGTTCCAGGGGCCGTCATACCTGTATGACGTATCGTTGGAATCAGGCGAGGTCGTCCACGTTCTCCAGCACCACACGAGACAGTACGACGTTGGGTCGCAGGTGCAGGTTCGCATCATCGCGGAGCATAAGCTGGCCTGTTTCCTTGGCGAAAAACTCGTCGGCTAGCGGCACACGATACCGGCTTACGGGATGAGCACCTTGCGGGCGATGGTCTCGTGGCGGTTCGGGCCCGTTGAGATGACATCAATGGAGCAGCCGATGACCTCTTCAAGACCCTGAACGTATGCCTTGGCTGCGGCCGGGACATCGTCCCAATTGGTCAGACCTGCCGTCGGCGAAGACCAACCCTCAAAATCCTTGTAGATTGGCTTGCACTTCTCCAGGGCATTAATCTGGGCTGGGAATCCATCAACAGGTTTTCCGTCTATCTCATAGCCTATGCAGACCTTCACCGTCTCCATGCCGTCAAGGATGTCCAGCCTGGTGAGGATGCCTGATGTCAGGTCATTGACGATTACGCCGTAGCGAGCGGCTACGCCGTCAAACCAGCCACATCGTCGAGGACGTCCGGTGGTTGTACCAAATTCCCCGGCCTTCTGCCTGATAGCCTCGCCGGTTTCGTCGTCCAACTCCGTTGGCATTGGGCCTGAGCCCACCCTGGTGTTGTATGCCTTGAATATCCCGAACACCCCTGCTACGGACCTGGGTCCGATTCCCAACCCCGCACACGCACCGCCTACTGAGCTGGAGGACGAGGTGACGTAGGGGTATGTGCCGTGGTCAAGGTCTAGGAGGGTTCCCTGCGCACCTTCAAGGAGGACGTTCTCACCATTGCTGAGAGCCTGCCTCACCCGCTCTTCTACCGGGGCGATGAAGGGGAGCAACTGATCCCTCCAGTTCAAGCAACGATCAAAGATGTCCTGCACACTGAAGGCCTCGCCTCCGTGTACCTTGGTGATAACGGCGTTCACGTGGGGCAACACCTGCTCGATGCGGTTTCGCAGCCCCTCAGCATCCAGCAGGTCGCCGAAGCGGATGCCGGTGCGGGCTACTTTGTCCACATAGGCGGGGCCGACGCCTCTACCGGTGGTACCCAGCGCACCGCTACCGCGACCCTTCTCTTCCAACTGGTCAAGGGCTACGTGGTACGGCATGATGACGTGGGCTCTATCGCTGACCTGCAGCTTGCTCACATCAAGGCCACGGGAGCGCAGATCTTCAATCTCCTGGATGAGGACATCGGGGTCCACGACAACGCCGTTGCCGATGACTGGCGTAACCTGGGGCCAGACAGCCCCGGATGGCATGAGGTGGAACTTGAACTCACCTTCCTTATTGAGAACGGTGTGTCCGGCATTGTTCCCGCCAGAAAAGCGGGCAACCACAGTGACCCGTTCTGACAGGTAATCAATGACCTTCCCTTTTCCCTCGTCACCCCATTGGCCGCCGATTACGGCATACGCAGGCATAGCTACTCCAAAAATTCAAACGTTGATGTATGGGCGAAAACCCATGGCATTGTATCAAAACCATGTGTGTCTGGAAAGCAAAATATGGCAGAAACGGGTATTGAACGAAAATCAGTCAAAACAACGCTCAGCCTCCCTATGCATCAGATATAGGTTAGACGTACCATTGTGATATAATTGAGCAGTCTGCCCAGCTTGGTGCACATATCAAGCGCAAGGGGTTGCAAAGAGCGGGCTGCAACAACCTAGAGGGGGAAAGAATGTCTGACCTGGAGAAGCTGAAAATCTTCAGTGGTGCCGCTCATCCTGTGTTGGCCAAGGAAGTCTGCGATTACGTGGACATTCCCGTTGGAAAGGCCACCGTATCCAAGTTCTCCAACGACAATACGTTTGTCCAGTACCAGGAGAACATCCGACAGCAAGATATTTTTATCATCCAACCCTTCGCATACCCCGTGAACGACAGCATCATGGAACTGCTCATTATGATTGATGCGGCAAAGCGGGCATCGGCGGGAAGGATCACCGCGGTAATCCCTTTTTATGCATACGGACGTACAGATAAGAAGGACCAACCACGCGTCCCAATCACCGCCAGGCTTTTGGCGGACCTGATTACGGTTGCAGGGGCACATAGAGTGCTGACAGTGGATCTGCATGCGGGTCAGATACAGGGGTTCTTTAACATACCGGTGGATGAACTGACGGCGCTTCCGCTGCTCACCCGCTATTTCCGAGAGAAGAACCTGGTAGACCCGGTGGTGGTTGCAGTGGACATCGGCATCAGCAAGCGCGCACGCGATATGGCAAACGGCCTGGGAATCCCACTGGCCATCATTGAGAAACGACGAGTAGATAATAACGATAACACGGAAGTCCTGAATGTTATTGGTGACGTAGCAGGTAAGACAGCTATCACATTTGACGATGAAACGGGAACCGGCGGTTCATTAGTGTCCGCCGTTCAGGCTGTGGTGAACGCAGGGGCGAAAGAGATTTACTCCTGCTCCACGCACGGCGTGTTTACAGACCCTGCCCTGGACAGGATCAACAACAGCCAGATAAAAGAGATGGTGGTGACGGACACATTACCTAGCGCAATACGTACGGACTCTCCCAAGATTAAGGTGTTGTCTGTGGCCAGCCTACTTGGAGAAGCTATCTGTCGTATTCACGAGGGGCGTTCAGTAGGTGAGTTGTTTGCAGAGGTAAGGGACAGCTAGTTGCCACGTGCTTTCACATAGGAGAGGGAACAATTAATGGCTGGCGTTTTTGGGAAGATCTTCAAGAACCGTAACGAAGGCCTCATCAAGAAGCTTTGGCCCGGAGTGGCCGACGCGAATGCCTTTGAGCCTGAATACAAGGCCATGAGCGATGAGGAATTGAAGGGCGTGACCGCTAAATTGAGGGCTCGCCTGGCTGCGGGTGAAACCCTGGACGACCTGCTCCCATCGGCTTTTGCTGCTGTTCGAGAGTCTGCATGGAGGCACATAGGGCTCCGTCACTTCGATGTGCAATTCATCGGCGGTATGGTGCTCCAGCAAGGCAAGATCGCAGAGATGCGCACCGGTGAAGGTAAAACCCTGGTGGCGACTCTGGCTGCGTATCTCAATGCCCTTGAAGACAAGGGCGTCCACGTCATTACGGTGAACGATTACCTGGCCCGTCGAGATACCCAATGGATGGGGCCGGTCTATTACGGACTGGGCATGTCCGTTGCTTGCCTTCAACATGAAACGTCCTATCAGCTTGACCCTGAAGTGCACTCAGACCAACCGGGGATGAACGCACTACGGCTGGTCTTCCGGCAGGATGCGTACGCTGCAGACCTGACGTACGGCACCAACCATGAGTTTGGGTTTGATTACCTGAGAGACAACATGGCCATTGATGCCGAGAAACGCGTACAGCGTGGGTTGAACTACGTGATCGTGGACGAGGTGGACAACATCCTCATCGACGAGGCCAGGACGCCGCTGATCATCAGTGGCCCTGCTGCTGAGGCTACGCAGACGTACAACACCATGTCTCGCATCGTTCCTCGTTTACAGATTGAAAACGACTTCACCGTTGATGAAAAGCACCGAACCATCTCTCTGACGGAAGATGGCATATCAACACTCGAGCAGGCCCTAAATATCGACAACCTGTATGAACCCGGAAACTATCAGCTCACCCACTATGTGGAGAACGCCCTCCGGGCTCTGGTCATCTACCAGAAGGACAAAGACTACCTGGTGGAAGAGGGCGAGGTCATCCTGGTGGACGAGTTCACCGGCCGAAAGATGTATGGTCGGCGGTACTCAGACGGCTTGCATCAGGCGTTGGAGGCCAAGGAAGGCCTGAAGGTCCAACAGGAGACCATCACCTACGCGACGATCACTTTGCAGAACTACTTCCGCATGTATAACAAGCTGGCGGGTATGACCGGTACCGCCATGACTGAAGCGGAAGAGTTCATGCGCATCTACCGTTTGGACGTGGTGGCCATCCCCACCAACATGCCAAACGTCAGGGATGACCGAACAGACTTCATCTATACGACTGAAGATGGTAAGTGGAACGCCATTCTTGAGGACATTCAGAATGCTTACAAAGATGGCAGGCCTGTCCTTGTAGGAACCGCGTCCATTGAAAGCTCTGAAGTGCTGGATGGGATTCTCAAGCGAAATGGCGTACCCCACCAGGTGTTGAACGCCAAGAATCATGAACAGGAAGCGCACATTGTGGCTCAGGCAGGCCGAGTGGGCTCCGTTACCGTTGCAACAAACATGGCAGGCCGTGGAACGGACATCATCCTTGGTGGAAACCAGGAGATGATTGTTGCCGAAGAGCTTCGCAGGAAGGGCCATGCCACCCCGGAAGATGCTCCCCAAGAGGTCATTGATGCCGTCAAGGCCACCGTGCAGCAGCAGTGGCAGGAGGAGCACCAGCAGATCATCGATATGGGTGGGTTGTACGTCATCGGCACGGAAAAGAATGATGCCCGACGTATCGATAACCAGCTTCGAGGGCGGACGGGCCGACAGGGCGACCCGGGCACCACTCGATTCTATGTTTCTCTGGACGACGAACTCATGCGCCGATTCGGTGGAGACCGTATCAAGGGTCTGATGAGCACTTTCGGCCTTGGCGCCGGCGAGGCCTTGGAAAACTCAATGGTGAGCAAGGCCCTTGGAAACGCACAGACGAAGGTTGAGGCCTACCACTTTGAGATTCGCAAGAACCTTGTAGAGTACGACGACGTAATCAACACCCACCGTGAAGTCATCTACGCCGAACGACATAAGGTCCTGGACGATGCCGACTTGAAGAGCAACATCCTGGACATGATGGAAAAGGAACTGGACGAGGTGGCCGATAACTACGTTGTCGGCGCCAATTCCGAAGATTGGGCTCTTGGCGACATGGTTGAAGAGCTCAAGACGATAATGCCGCTACCGCAGGAGCTTGGAGTAGAGGCACTCGAGTTACTTACCCCGGATGAGATCCACGATGATATTCAGGACTATGCTGAATCTCTGTATGAGCAACGAGAAGGAGCGGTTGGCGCCGAGCAACTTCGAATCATCGAGAGACTGGTGACCCTCAGAACCATAGATTCGCACTGGGTCGTCCACGTAACGTCTATGGAAAACCTGCGGCAGGGTGTAGGCCTGCATGCGTATGGCCAACGGGACCCTCTTGTGATGTACCGTTCAGAAGGCCATGAGAAGTTCCAGGAAATGCTCCGCATGATTCAACATGACATCGTCCACACAATCTTCCACGCCACATTGATGGAAGAGGAAGCTACTCGTAGCAGGGCGCCACGGAGGGCATCGGCCAAGGCGTCAGGCGTGAAGTTGAACACGGTGGCTGCGGCAGCCCCAGCGCGCCAACCCGTACCCGCTGGTGGTGCCGGCGTTGCCAAAGTGGGCCGTAACGAAGCCTGCCCCTGCGGCAGCGGCAAGAAATACAAGCGGTGCCACGGAGTAGCAGCCTAAGCCAGTGGCGCTTGAGGTATGATCGAAATCGTGTCGACAACCAATGCTGAAATAGCTCGAGTATTTGACCGGATGGCTGGCATCCTTGAGATGGAAGGCGGGTCCGGCTTCAAGGCGCGAGCGTATCGACGTGGCTCCCTGACGATTCGTGAACTCCCCACTTCTTTGGAATCAATGGTCAAAGACAGCATCAATCTTGAGAATGTGTCAGGCATTGGCAAAGCCATTGCGGCCAAGATTAAAGAGTTGCTGACTACGGGCCAGGTTCAAGCCTATGAGCGACTCAAAGCCCCCCACTTCCCACTGACATTGGCCTTGCTGGATATCCCCGGCGTTGGTGGAGTGACTACTATGCGGCTCCTGCGGGATACGGGCGTGACCACTGCGGCTGCTCTCATAGCCCTGCTGGACTCAGGCGCGATTGCATGGCTGCCCAAGACCGGTGAACGTTCAGCCGCTGTGATAGTGGCCCACCTGCAAGAAGGCATTCCAACTGAGAGTGCCTCTGAACCTGAACCGGTGACGGCGAAACCATGACGTATTCATTCACCAAGGATCAGGCTACTGTCGTTGACCCTGAAACGTCAGCGAGCGGGACTCCTGCCTCCGTTGGGCGAGTGGTCCGTCTCCTGCGGCAATCGATAGAACGCGGGCGACCGTGGCAAGAAGCGTTGCTGGAGGCGATGGAGCGATGGACGCTGCCCGCAGAGACGGCCAACGGCGTGCTGCAACAGTACCTCATCCGCGGAGAGGCATTTGATTGGCTCCTACTGGCTCGTCGACTTGCCTTAGAGGTTGATGAGCTCATCCCTGCGGGGGAGCGTAGAAGCAAACTGCAAACTGGACACTTCATATTTGATTTCCCCCCTGAGGAGTTGAGGCGTCTATTGGGCGTTACCAAGTACCGAGCGTATCTGAACTATTGGTATGGCGTCACCGTGGAGCAGGGATTACAACTTGCTGTCCGGAGCGAAGTACGCAAGGAGCGGGTGAGCCTGGGCCTCTCGACGCGAGCGCGGGTCTCTGACACCGTGTTCGGGCGCATCTATGGGCAAACACGGTCAGAGTTGTTAGCTGAGTTCCGACAGGTGGCCCTTGATGACGAGGCCCTGGATTCACCTGATAATGAGTTGAAAGCCTTCACCTACTGGTTGTTCAAGCTTCGGCTCCATAAGAGCGATCCATCCCGGGTGGCTAGCGATACTCGAAAGGCACTTGAATGGCTGAGTAGCAAGCTGGGGACGCTGCCATCCATAGCTGCGGAAGACCTTTCTGCGTACTTGGCGAGCCATCGCGCATAACCCCTCGGACGACATCGATTGAAAACAAAGGACGTGGTATGAGTTTCAAGCATCGGCATGGGAAGAGCATGGGGAGAACGGTAGCTGCACTGGCCTCTGTGTTTGTGTTGCTCTTAGCGGCATGCGGCAGCAGCGATGAAGATCCACTGGTGCAATGCATAGACCACGACAACCTGGATACGCATATACACGTAACGCTTGTGACTGTCTGGAACGGGCAGCCAGAGTTCCTCCCTGCCGGTATCGGCATCACGCCGGCATGCATGAGCCCTACGCACACCCACGACGATTCATCAGCTATCCACATTGAAGCGCCAAGCAATCAGCAGTACACAGTGGGAGACTTCTTTGATATTTGGGGTGAGACAAGCCCTGCCCTGAGGCCTGGCTCTGAGGTTGAGAACGTCTCATTGAACGGCCGGCCGTACATGGACGACTATCGAGACATCGTGTTCGAAGAAGGTATTCGGATAGTAATAGCCTTTGGCAACCGCACTCCAACTGCTCCGGCTACTTAGGGTTTCTCCGCTGGCTTGGCGTCTGCGGATTTAGCTGCTTCTTCAGGCGGTTTGATGTTGCGGAACTGCGCGTACACCAGCAGGTCGTAGGCCACTTTGATGACGCTGCCGATGACCAGCGGTGCGCTCAAAAACGATGACGCCACCAACTGCCCCGCAATGTACGGCGCCATCATCTGACCACCCTGCCGCCCCAATGTCGTCATGCCAGCCGCCGCCGTTCGTTCTTCAGGCGGCACCACTGCCATGGTGTAGGACTGCCGTGTTGGAACGTCCATCTGTGAGAAACACTCCCGTAACAGCAGAAACACTATGGCAAGCCATGCAACCGGTGAGAACGCTACACCCAACACCAACAGGTTCGCAGGGATGTGTGTGAAGACCATAGTGTTGATGAGCCCGATTCTCCGGGCGATGTGGACTGCGAGGATGGACGAGAAGGAACTCAGCAGGTTGGCTGCGAAAAAGACCCCCGCCAGAGACTCCAAGGACAGGTCAAACCTGACGGTGAACCAGTAGGCCAAGAACGTCTGGAGCATGAACCCGCCGCCAAAGGAGTCCATGCCGCCCAGCGCTGAGAGCTTGAACACAATCGCCTTGGATTGTCGTGGCCACGTGATGCCCTGAGTCCGTTGCCCCGATGTCGTTGCCTCGACTGCGCTGGAAAGTCGAGTGTAGATGAGGGTGACTGCAACCCCGACGCCGGCGTAGACGAAGAACATGGCTTTGAAGGTGTCTATGACTTCTATGCCGAAGGCCTTGTCCAAGATTACGGGGAAGCTGCTGAACAGCGCCCCGAACCCAGCGGCCAGCCCACCGATCATGTTGTAGTAGGCGAAGAGGCTTGTACGGTTCGCCGCGGGGGCAGCTTGAGATAGCACCGGTTGTTCCAATGCGCTCTGAGCCGCACGGTCCTTTCCACCCAGCCCGAAACCCGCGAAGGCTCCGATAACCATGAGGAGGACGAAGGAGTCGGTGAGTGGGAACAGGATTCCGCTGGCGATGGTCAGGCAACTCAGTGCGATGAAGGACTTGCGTCGTCCGAACGAGTCTGCGAACAGCGATGCCATCGTGGTGGCGAGGGTGTTGCCCGCGAGCACAGCGGCCAGCAGCGCACCGACTTTGCCAGCATCGAAGCCCGTCTCAGCGAGGTACAACCCCAGCAGGACGCTGACAAACCCCACGGCGAAGGATCGCAGCGTGGTGGTGAGAAGGATGAGCTTCCCGTCAGGAGACAGCCAGGAGAGCACGGTGCCCTAGCCCGACAGCTGAGTCAGGAGTTCTTGAAGGTGGACTTTTCGCTCCTCCAGACCTCGTAGGCGTTCCCGCTCCCGCTCCACTACCTCTTCCGGCGCCTTCCCCATGAACTGCGGGTCGTTCAGCCGTGTATTGAGACGTTGAATGGCCTGCTCTGCGTCAGCCGACTCGTCAGAAAGACGTTTACGTTCAGCGGCAAGGTCAACAAGCCCTTCCATTGGGATGGCCATGACCGCGCCGTCTACGACCACCGTGACTGCGCCGCTCGTCGGAAGGTCTGCCCTGCTATCGAGCAATCGTAACGGCTCAACCTTGGCCAGGGCTTTGATGAGCGGGGTCTCCGTTTCCAACACAGCCGCCAACGCCCCCGGGGCTATCAGAAGCTCCAGGCTCTTGTTGGGCGTGATATGGAACTCCGCACGGGCGTTCCGTATGAGGCGGATTGCCTCTCGGACGCTGCCGATGGACTCCTCTGCTTCGTCATCGAGTGCTGAAGAGTCGCTCTCGGGGTATGGTGAGATCATGATGGATTCAGCCACCTCTATCTCCTTTGGTAGGCGTGAGACCAGGTTCGTCCAAATCTCCTCGGTCACAAAGGGCATAAATGGGTGGAGCAGGCGCAGGGTGGTCTCCAACACATGCACCAACATGGGCATGGGAGACGGGCCGTCTCCCGATCGCAGCCGCACTTTGGCAGCTTCGATATACCAGTCGCAATACTCGTCCCAGAGGAACTCGTAGATGGCCTGCTCTGCATCGCCTAGCTGATACTCTTCAAGCTGACGGGTCACCCTCGCGACGAAGCGGTTCAGACGACTGTTAATCCAGCGATCCTCAAGGTGCTCGGCCTTGGGGTTGCTCCAACTTGCGAGGTCAGAGGAATCCTCCATCATCAACATTACATAACGTGATGCGTTCCACATCTTGTTGGCGAAGTTCCGCGCCGCTTCCAGCTTCGTTGAGCCCAGGCGCGCGTCATTGCCAGGGGCGTTGCCAGCGGTAAGGGCGAAGCGAAGTGCATCGCAGCCGTAGGTGTCGATAGCTTCAATCGGGTCAAGCACGTTGCCCTTGGTCTTGCTCATCTTGGCGCCTTCTACGTCCCTGATGAGACCGCTCAGGAACACCGTATGGAAGGGGACTTGGCCAGTGTTCTCTATCCCCATCATGATCATGCGGGCAATCCAGAAGAAGAGGATGTCATGGCCTGTTTCCATCACACTGGTTGGATAGAAGTACTTCAGAGACTCAGTCTCGTCCGGCCAGCCAAGGGTGGAATGGGGCCAGAGAGCGGAGCTGAACCAGGTGTCCAGCATGTCCTCGTCTTGGCGCAGGTCTGTAGAGCTACAGGACGGGCAGGCTGTAGGGTCTTCAAACTCCACAATCTCGGTATCGCAGGCGTTGCAGTACCAGACCGGGATGCGGTGCCCCCACCAGAGTTGGCGGCTGATGCACCAATCACGCAGGTTCTCCATCCAATTCTCGTAGATGCGTGAGAACCGCTCAGGCAGGATGCGTACCGTACCGTTGCGTACCACTTCCAGCGCGGGCTTGGCCAACGGTTGTATCTGCACGAACCATTGCATGCTTACCAAGGGCTCTACGATCTGGGTGCATCGCTGGCAATGGCCGATGGAGTGCTGCAGGTCCTCAACCTTCTCCAGAAGGCCCTGCGATTCCAGGTCGGCGACAATCTGCTCCCGTGCCTTGAATCGATCCATGCCTTCGTAGGGGCCAGCCTCAGCGTTCATGGTGCCATCCAGGTTCAAGACCGTGATGATGGGCAGTCCGTGCCGTTCGCCAAGCTCAAAGTCGACAGGGTCATGGCCTGGCGTCACCTTGAGCGCGCCCGTGCCGAACTCCATCTCCACAGCGTCGTCGCCCACGATGGGTATGCGGCGTCCGAGTATGGGCAGCGTGACCTCCTGGCCTAGAAGCGCCGAGTATCGAGGGTCGTCGGCGTTCACTGCCACTCCGGTATCGCCCAGAAGGGTTTCAGGTCGCGTGGTAGCTACGGTCAGGTGGCCATCGCCACTCGCCAAGGGGTACTTGATGTAGTAGAGGCTTCCGGTAGTTTCCTGGTGCTCCACTTCAAGGTCAGAAAGGGCAGTTGAGCATCGCGGGCACCAGTTGATGATACGCTCCCCGCGATAGATGAGCCCCTTCTTGTAGAGGTTCACAAAGGTATGGCGCACTGCGCGGCTAGGGCCTGGATCAAGGGTGAAGGTCTCTCGACTCCAATCACAGCTAACGCCCAGGCGACGGTGTTGCTCACCTATGCGACCTCGTGAGCGTCCGACCCAGTCCCAAACACGCTCCAGGAACTTCTCCCTACCCAGATCGTGGCGCGTCAGACCCTCTGTTGCCAACTCACGCTCAACCACCACTTGAGTGGCAATGCCAGCGTGATCGAGTCCGGGTAACCACAACGTGGGCTCGCCTCGCATCCGATGCCAGCGCGTGAGGGCGTCCTCCACCGTTGCTCGTTGGGCATGGCCAAGGTGTAACTCTCCGGTCACGTTCACAGGAGGTTGGATGACGACAAAGGGTTTCTTGGAGGGATCAATCTTGGGTGTGAAGTACCCAGCATCCAGCCAGCGCTGGTACAGCCGTTGCTCTACCGATGCTGGATCGTATGCCGAGGGAATGTCTGAAGTGCTCTGAGAGGTCATGGTACCGCCATTCAAGTTTGGTGTTGTGGCGTTCATTGTAGCAGCAGGATGTATCCTGCACCTACATGCCTACGGTTACCAGGACGATGTCCTGCACCTACATGCCTACGGGTACCAGGACGATGTCCTGGACCTACATGCCTGCGGTTACCAGGGCGATGTCCTGGACCTACATGCCTGCGGTTACCTAAGGATGGAGTTGAGAACTCGTGAATGGTACGGCAGGCGTAAGTAGACATAACGCACATCCCCTGGATACGACGTCGTTGAGAGCACGGGGTAACGGGAAAGAGATGGCTCAACAGCTGGGAAAAGAGGTCAAACGCCGCGCTTTGGGCCTATGGGGAGTCAGTTAGATAGGAAGAGGCGGCCAACGCGAGGAGCTTTGGTCTATTTGAGCAACTCGAGGGTGCGATCAAGGATGTGGTGCCCCACTTCGTACTTGGAAAGGAGCGGTAGTTCTTCTGCCTCGCCTTTTGCGTTGATGAGGGTGACCTGGTTTGTATCGGTGCCGAACCCGCTACCCTCTTTTGTGACGTCATTGGCTACAATGAGAGACAAACTCTTTGCATCGACTTTTGCACGGGCGTTATCGATGAGGTTTTCTGTCTCAGCGGCAAAGCCAATCCGGAGGACGCCCGCGGGAACCTCTACAAAGAAGTCGGGGTTTTTCACCATCTCCAGGGTCAGGACGTCACCTGCGCCACTCTTCTTTATCTTCTGTTCTGCTACTTGAGAAGGCTTGTAATCGCTTACTGCTGCGGCCATCACTAAGGCGTCTGCGCCAACGCAGGCATCCAGCACCGCAGTGCGCATTTCCGCCACTGATGTGACATTATTTACCGTGATGCCAACTGGTGTCACAATGTGTGTTGTTGCTGTCACAAGTGTGACGCTTGCGCCACGATCTCGAGCAGCCTCAGCGATGGCATAACCCATCTTTCCTGTCGAGCGGTTTGTGACGACACGTACTGGATCTATGGGCTCCTGTGTGCCGCCTGCGGTCACAACGATCTTGCGCCCACTGAGGTCTCCGGTCTGGCCAAGAAACCACTTGATGTGGCCTACCAGCGCCTCGGGTTCCAGCATGCGGCCATGACCGATAAGGCCTGAGGCCAGCCTGCCGGACGCGGGGCCAGCGATGTGTGCACCTCGTGAAGCCAGTGTGGCAATGTGCTCCTGGACGGTGGGATGCTCCCACATGTGTGCATCCATGGCAGGCGCAACCAGCAGTGGAGCGGCAGTTGCTAGGGCAACCGTGGTCAGGGCGTCGTCGGCCAAACCCAGAGCCAGCTTGGCAATGGTGTGTGCAGTGGCGGGGGCGACGACAAAGATATCGGCACGTTGGGCCAATGCCACATGCTCAATAGCCTCATCAGAGTCCAAATCATAGAGGTTGGTCATGACGGGTCTGTGGGTGAGGCTGCGAAAGGTGAGGGGCGTCACGAATTGCTTAGCGTTCTGAGTGAGGATGGTATCGACCAATGCGCCAGCCTGCGTGAGCTTACTGGCCAGGTCCGCTGCTTTATATGCCGCAATGCTGCCGGTGACGCCCAGCAAAACGGTCTTGCCATCTAAAGGGTTTGCCATGGTCCCTTCCTTTCTGGAGGTAAGGGCCGTGGGGCATGTTCCTAGGCGGAAGTGTCCCCAGTGCTGCTCATATCGTACACCATCCGGAGCCCAATGAGGGTCAGCTCCGGGTTAACGGCGTGAAAAACGTCGGTTTGGGTAGCTACGAGGTCTGCGAGGCCACCCGTTGCGATCGCGCGGGTATCGGCCCCTAGCTCTTCTCTAAAGCGAGCAATCATGCCCTCAACCAGCGCTACATGCCCGAAGACGAGCCCTGATTGCAATGCGGAGACGGTGTTACGGCCGATTGCCGACTTTGGTGCGACAAGCTCGACTCGCCGAAGCTGCGATGTCTGCTGAATCAACGCCTCCGAGGCGATGTGTATGCCCGGGAACAACGCGCCGCCTAGGTAGTCACCCTCTGCCGTAACAGCGTCAAAGACCGTTGCTGTACCGAAGTCTACGATCACCAGCGGACCGCCGTAGAGGCGGTATGCAGCAGCAGCGTCCACAACGCGGTCAGCTCCCACATCGCGCGGGGGCTCGTATAGGACGCGGACGCCCGTCTTCGTACCAGCTCCAACGACGATGGCAGTGGTGTGGAACGTGGTCTCGCAGGCTTCCTCGAAAACAGCGGTCAGAGGCGGCACAACGCTGCAAATGATGACCGCATCGATGTCCGCAGGGGAGACGCCTTTCATGGACAGGAGCGATTGGAGGAAGACGCTGTATTCGTCGGGCTGCCATCGTGATTCCGTGGATAGACGCCACGTAGCACGCAGCTCCTCCGCTTCGAAGGCGCCCAGCGTGATGTTTGTGTTGCCAATATCAATAGTCAGTAGCATAGGTGTTCTCGTGACGTAGTATATCCGTCCCTAGCTATGGGCACAAACGGGCTGAGGAGTGGGGAAGGCTGTGGAGCTACCCTATCTCGTTGAGGCCACCAACAAAGGAACCCGCACGTACCGCTTTGATGGCCCTTGGCAGCATAGGCAGGAGGTCGCTGGCCACCATTCCCGTGTTGCCGATATCGGCAACCACCATGTCGCCAGTAGCGCCGTGGAGGAACGCTCCCAGGCTAGCAGCGTCAAAAGGAGAGACGTGTTGGGCGACGAGGCTTGCAATGACGCCTGCAAGGACATCGCCTGTGCCCGCCGTGGCGAGGCCAGGGTTGGCGAAGGGGATGATCCTGACCCCTCCCTCAGGTGAAGCCACCACCGTGTAGGCGCCCTTCAGGAGGACCGTAACGCCCCACGTTGCTGCGGCTTGTCGCGCGGTAGCGACACGATCGCCTTCAACATCGGAAAGGGACACTCCAAGCAGTCGCGACATCTCGCCCGGATGGGGCGTGACCACGGTGGGGGACTGAAGTCGGCTCCACCAGTCAGGTATTCTAGCCAGGGTGTTCAAGGCATCGGCGTCCAGCACGACCGGGACGCTCAATGGCGCGCTCGATAGCAAGAGCTGCTCTAGCAGCGCGTTGGTGCCATCGTGCTGACCCAAGCCGCAACCAGCTAGCAGTACATCGCAACCGGGTAGAGCATCAAGCACTGCTGCTGAACCATCGGGAGTCGGGTCGCCGTCAAGGTCTGACGGTACCAGGAGGTAGGTAGGTTCAGTGAGCTTACTCGCGACGAGGGCCTGGAGTGCGGGCGTTGCCGCAAGGGTGACATAACCAGAACCCGACCGTGCTGCGCCCATGCATGCGAGGTACGCCGCACCCACGTAGTTCCGTGAGCCGACCAGCGCCAGGACCCGACCGAAGGTGCCTTTGTGGGCGCTCAGGGGGCGAGTTGGAAGGTGCGCCTGCGACCAGGCTGCTGTGACCACGTCTTGTTTGATGTCGGCGACGAGGTGTTCAGGGATACCGATATCCGCAACGGTGAGTTTGCCTGTAAGGGCGGCCCCGGGGAATCGAAACAGGCCGATTTTTGGATAACCGAAGGTCACGGTTGCATCGGCGATGAGGGCTGCTTCGTCCGCTGTGCCATTCTCGGCGTCAACGCCGCTGGGGACGTCCATGGCCAGTACTAGGATATCGGACCGCTTTGCGCGCTCTGCATTGGTTGCAGCCAGCACGTCGCGGTAGACGCCTTCCAGAGGTCGGGAGCGGCCCGTACCCAGGACTGCATCAACCACCAGGTCCGCCTCCGACAACGCGGCTTGCACTTCGCTAAGGGCGGACGTGTTGGATGTATCAACCACAGGGACACCTACCAGCGTGGCCTGCTTGAGCTTGGGTTCGTTGGCGTCTCTCGGGCTGAGGAGGAATGCGGTGGTGCGTGCCCCCCAGGTTTGGAGGTGCCTTGCTGTCACCAGTCCATCACTGCCGTTGTTCCCAGATCCTACCAGGATGACGATCTGGGAGCCGTAGGAACGCTCGCCAAGCATCGCCCATGCGTGTCTGGCGGCCAGGAGGCCTGCCTTTTCCATGAGTGCATCGGTAGAGACGCCCTCTTCCTCAGAGCGGCGCTCCAGTGCCCGCATCTCCTCAGGCGTTACCGTCTTCACTGGTCTCCCCCACCGCCACTACAACGGCATAGTCTCTGGAGTGGGATATGCTTATGGCTATTTCGCCCAGCCTCAGGAACTCTGAGCGGGCCTTCGCCCTACCGTGAAGGACGACGCTTGGAGCTTGCCCCGGCTCCCGTACGACTTCAATCTCCCGCCATGAGACACCACGTACTCCAGTGCCGAGTGCTTTCATGACCGCTTCCTTAGCGGCGAAGCGACCGGCGAGCTGTGGCCACCGGCCCCTGGCGTATTTGAGTTCACCTGCTGTGAATATCCGATTGAAGAACCTGTCTCCCCAGCGCTCCACGGCTTCGCCTATGCGCTCTATCTCAACAATGTCCACTCCGGTACGTAGCATATGTGGCGTCACACTTTCTAAATGAAATACCTGCAATTGTGTTGGCGAGTCTATGGTTGGGCGCATTATAGGTGCCCGTGTAGGCACTGTCCACGGGAATCACCCTTGCAGGGATAGCAGTCTGTTGGAACCAATTACTGCCCTAGGGAGTTGAATATAACGCACGGTGAAGACCGAGAGACAAGGATGAATAGGGATATTGAGGACGGAAATGACGGGTTACCAGAGGGCTGAACAGGGTAATTCCCCATATGAATTCCATGTCACTTGGATAAAGATTAAATATTTCTTAAAAAAGTCTTAAACTTTCATTAAACAATGCCTTGACACGCAACAAGGGGCGATTTACACTGTGAGCAACGAGGGAGTTCTGTAGTGGTTTGGAGGGGATTGATATGGCTCGCAAAACACCGTTAATGCTTAGAGTGGAAGAACAGTACAAGCGTCCTTTGGAGAAATTGCTCCCAGAGATGGTCAATGAGATGGGAATGTCCGCCACAGCTGATGAGTTCAAAGTCAGCAAGGCAACCCTGAGTTACTGGCTATTGAAGCTGGGGATTGACGTCAGACGCGTTGCCCTAGCGCCTGGAGAGACTCTGGAGATTAAGCACTTAACTCGATAATTTACCGTCCGCGTGGCCGGGTTTTTAGCCCTTGTGTCTCAGAGGGGGAGACGCAAGGGCTTTTTCTTTTGCCAAAAAACAATGAGACAGGAGTGTCACAGGGGTTGGAGGCGAGGCAAACCACAGCGTTATTCTTGTATCCCGTTGTTTATCAATCCGGCCATGTAGCCAGCTCCGAAACCGTTATCGATGTTCACAACGCTGACTCCCGGAGAACAACTGCTCAGCATGCCAAGAAGCGCCGCGATGCCACCGAAGCTGGCCCCGTAACCGATGCTGGTAGGGACAGCGATGATTGGAGCGGAGACGAGTCCGCTGACCAGACTTGGAAGGGCTCCCTCCATGCCGGCCACGGCGATGATGACCCTAGCTTTCCGGAGTGTGGGCAGCTGGTCGAGAACGCGATGGACCCCGGCTACACCAACATCAGTCACCCGCTCTACCTCACACCCCATAAGGTGCGCTGTGAGAGCCGCTTCATCCGCCACCGGCAGATCGCTTGTTCCCGCGGTTACGATGAGCACGCCTGGATTTAGGACGGGGTTGGCTCGCCGATCAACGACGATGGCCCTTGCTGCTTCATGGAACTCGGCATCCGGCACTGATGACCGAACCATCGCGAAGGCCTCGTGCGTGGCGCGTGTAACCAATACTCTATCGGACTTATCCGTCAGGCTTTTGGTGATGATGGCTATCTGCTCAGGAGTCTTCCCCAGCCCAAGGACAACCTCTGGGAATCCCCTTCTCAACTCACGATGGTGATCCAACTTGGCAAAGCCCAAATCCTCGTACGGCAGGTGGTTCAACTCCGCCAGTGCTGCTTCAATCGACACATCGCCGACTTGAAGTCGCTCCAGCAGATCTTTGAGTTTTTCAGAATCTATGGGAACCCCCCGTAAAAGGAATGGATTTACGCGCGAACTCATCGTATCATAGCGACCCCAGACTGGCTCGAAAGTCGTACAGATACCCGTTGCAGACACGATAGGGCCAGCATATACTGAGGCAAACTTTTTGGAGAAATGTACATGAACGTGTCCTGCCTGCAGGAGACCTTAAACAAGGGCCTCGGAATTGTTGGCAGAGCCGTGGCAACGCGGACCACCCTGCCCATTACGCAAAACGTGTTGATGTCCACAGACCAGGGTAGGCTGAAGCTCACCGCCACCAACCTAGAGGTTGCTATCAGCACCTGGATTGGCGCCACGGTTGAGGAAGAAGGGGATATCACTATCCCTGCGCGTTTGCTCTCTGAATTTGTTGGCTCATTGCAGAATGAAAAGGTGGACATGGTGACCACCACCCAACCCCATGCAATCACCCTCACCAGCGCCCGCTACGAGGCCAGGATCATCGGTACAGATGCCGGTGAATTCCCTCCGATCCCCACAGTGGAAGATGGGATAACGGCCAAGATTGATGCTGGTGTCCTGAAGAAGGCGATTGGCCAAGTGGTGTTCGCAGCGGCGACAGAAGAGTCTCGTCCTGTTCTCACAGGCGTGAAGCTTGAGCTTGAGGGTGATGGGTTTACGCTTGCGGCCGCTGACGGGTTCCGCCTGGCGGTGCATAAGGGCAAGCTTGTAGAAGCAGTTGCCGAGGCAACGGATGTCATCATTCCCGCCAGGACACTCAACGAACTGAACCGCCTCCTCGGCGATCAGTCTGATCCTGTGGAGCTGGTGCTTTCTCCCACTAGAGGACAAGCATTGTTCCGCTTGAACAACGTTGAAGTGGTGTCCCAGCTCATCCAAGGGGCTTTCCCCAACTACGCTCAGCTGATTCCACAGAGCTACACCACCAAGGCGGGGCTCAAGGTATCCGAGTGTTTGCGAGCCGCAAGGACAGCCGCAATCTTCGCACGGGATAGCTCAGGCATCGTCCGGTTGCACATCCAGGACGGCCCCCCAGGGTCGCTCCAAGTGCTGGCCAGGGCGGAAGAGGTCGGTGAGAACAGCGCAGAGATGGATGCTGAGGTAGAGGGCGGCGAGGCAAAGATTGCCTTTAACGCCAAGTACCTGATGGATGTTCTGGGCGTTATTGAGTCCGACGACGTTGCTCTTGAGGTGACCACTCCTTCTAGTCCTGGTGTGCTACGGCCATCAGACACTGAGGACTACATCCACGTCATCATGCCCATGTTCGTTCAATGGTAATGAATCACCGCTAACTGGTTTGTTGCCCTTGGGGCTCTGCGGGTTTTCAACCTTCACTATCGAAGACCATATTCGTTTGTCTGTGAGTATTGCCTAAATAATCTTTTCCCCAAAGTTTCCCACGGTCATGAGAGTCTAATCCAACCTCTTAGTTGTTCTTAACAGGTTTTCCACAAATAGCCAACAGATTTGTGGAATTGCGACTGACCCACCTGTTTCCCGGCCTTCATGCCCCTGGATTAGATTGATGATATGATGCCGTTCTTGAAGCCTATTTAGCTGACCAATGAGGGATACAACCATGAACGATACACACGAAAAGCCGTCCATAACCCTGTGGGTGATGGTCAGCATCGTCGTTGCTGGGGGTGTTGCGTGGTCGGCGTACTTGATCAGTGACCTAACGTGGGATGTGGAGCTTGCGGTGGGTATCGCCCTACTGAGCTCTATGGTTCTGCTTGCAGGCTCCTTCCCCATACCCGTAGCGCCCAAGGTCAAGGCTGGGATGACTACGGCGCCACTGTTTGCCGCAGCCCTGGTGCTTGGGCCCGGCTGCGCTGTCATTGCCGCGGTGGTCGCGGGCTGGCGTATCAGGTTGTGCTGCGGCTCTGGTCCCCACATGTGCGGGTGCCCTGGTACCAGATAGTCTTCAACCTGGCTGAGACATCGTTATCCACCGGCGCGGCTGCGCTCATATTCGACCGCATGGCCGATGGCAGCCTGACCAGCCCCTCCATCCTATTTGCAGCAGCAGCAATGTACCTGATCAACAGCAGCCTGGTCTCCCTGATCGCATCGACGCAACTGAGAGTGAATCCTGCCAAGTTCTGGTGGATGGGCACCAAAGAGAGTGGCCCACCAGAGTTAAGTCTGTTCGCCTTCGGGTATTTGGGCGCGCTGGCGTATGAGGCCAACACCCTGGCCATTGGCGCGGTCCTGCTGCCTGTGTTCATTGTGTATCGCGCATTCTCCAGGACAACGGCCACCAACACGCGATTGGAGCAGGCATTGGAGGATGTGCAGACCCTTCAAGGGCAGCTCCTCCAGAGTGCGAAGTTGGCTACCCTTGGCACCCTCGCCCTTGATCTTGCGCATCAACTGAAGAACCCTCTGTTCATCGTTACGGGTAGGCTTGAAAACCTCATGTGGAAGATACCCAAAGAGGAACCCATCTATTTGCAAATGGACGAGGCGCTCCAGGCGGCCTGGAGTACTAACCAACTCATCGAAGCGTTCTTGAACGAAGCGCAGCAACGATGGTCGCCGTTGAACATTGTGACCTTGTTGAACGAAGCGATCTCATCGGCGATGACCAAGACGAACAAGCCGATCTCTATCAAGCGGAATTACATCGAGGACGATGTTGAAGCTGAAGGAATCCCAACGCTTATGAGAGAGGCGTTGATGAACCTGGTGGTCAATGCGATTGATGCCGTTTCAGACACGGGATCCGTTGTTGTTTCCATTGAAAGAAACACGCAGGGAGCAGTGGTCATAGCCATCAGCGACGATGGTCCGGGCATTCCTCATGACCAGATGCAGAACCTCTTTGAACCCTTCAGCACTTCCAAGGAAAATGGAACGGGCATTGGGTTGTTCTCGGCAAAGCACATTGTGGAGTTGCACAAGGGGCAGTTGAACGTGGATAGCAGTGCGGAGAAGGGTACTCGCGTAGAGGTGGTGTTACCGGTTACGGGGCTTCAGGGGGAACGTATTGATATCCCAAGCCACGGACGTTCCTGATCATATTGTGCGAGTGAGCCGAGGATTCCAGCTTGCGGCGAAGTGAAGAGACATACCATTTTAGGCTGTCTTGTGACCCCAACTCCGTGTCCCACACCTCATTGAGCAGTTCATCGTGCGTGGCAATGCGATGTCGCGCGTTCACCGGGTAAGAGAGCAGCTTGAATTCAAGTGGGGAGACATGGACCGGCTCACCTGCCACGCTCACTGTGTGGGTTGGCGTGTCCAGTTCCAATAGGGCGTCGCGGTAGTGGGTAGTGGCCTCCTCAGGGGCTCCAGCGCGTCGTAAGAGTGAGCGTACCCGGGCGAGGAAGGGCTCTCGAGAGACAGGCTTGATCACATACTCGTCCGCACCTACGTCGAGGCCTCTCACTTGGTCGACATCCTCGCCAAGGGCGCTGAGTATCATCACTGGCGCTTCCGATAGCTCCCTGATGCGGCGAATCAGCTGGAACCCGTTCATTCCCGGCATCCGGAGGTCTACGATGCTTAACGTAGGGCGCAATTCATAGAACAGTTTCAGTGCACCTTCTGCCGTTGCAGCAGTGGTGACCTGATAGTCCTGTTCTTCCAACCATTCTTTTAACATTTCCAATACCTGGAAGTCGTCGTCTACCAAAAGAATGGTTGGACTGCTCATCGCCATAACGTCTCACCAATGATGGAATTCCCCATCGGGACTAAGCCAGGGGCCGTACTCACATGGACACTACTTGTCACGCTGACACACTGTCAAGTGAGAATACCGTGAGAGACAGGAACCTCAAGGTGGCTAAAGCAAGGGCCAGATACAGGGTTGGCTTTGACGGATTCGCCAAGAGGTTTGATGGCTTTGTCACACGCTGCCCGGATTTCGGTGCAATGTGTCGAACACCGACAGCATTGAATTAGCGGTTTAGCTCACATGCCTCTTGACAGAGGCGTCTCGTGACGTTATGGTGTCTGCATGACACAAAGCACACGACCTCTCTTTGAATTGACATTGGGTGAGGTGTCTCTCCGGGCTCCTGAGACACCGTTGTATCTTGCACTTGCGGCACAGGTCCTAGAGGTACGCAGGCAGGAACTCCAAGAAGGTGTCTCTGTGACACTTCCTACCCCTGAGGCAGCTGCTGTGGCAGTCCAAACGCCGGTCGTAGCGCCGCCTGAACCTGTTGTCACTCCCGTTGCGACGCCAGAAGTCGTAGCGCCTGTGACGCAACAAACACCACCTGCATCAGCCCCTGTGACGGCAGCAGCACCTGCTGCGCCTGTGACAACGCCAACGACTCCCGCACGGAGAGCACGGTGGTTCCATGACCAGTTCCCTAAAATCACCTTTGAAGATGGATCTACACAGGTCATCCAATCATTGGACGCATTGAAGGAACTGTTGAAGAACCGAGGGTTGCAGCCCCACCCACGTGGTGACGCATCGATGTTGCTATGGCAGGTGCGGAATCGCTTGGGGTTGGCCGTTGAGCAGGTAAACCAGGCCTAACGAAGCAATACCGGTCTTGGGCCTCTACAACTGCTCTTTGATGTTCTGGGCCAGGGCAACCGTCATCCCAGAAACTGTGGTCAACTCTTCCATGCTGGCTTCCCGTATCCCCTGAACGCTCCCAAATCGCTGAATCAGCAGCTTACGCCTCTTAGGCCCTACACCCTGCACCGTATCCAATCCGGACTGTGTCTGTCGCTTGGAACGTAGCTTTTGGTGGTAGGTGATGGCAAACCTGTGGGCTTCATCGCGCACACGTTGAACCAGGAAGAGTCCCTGGGAGTTACGCGGCAGAATCATGGGTTCCTGGCTATGAGGGACAAAGACTTCCTCTTCTTGCTTGGCCAGGGACGCCAATGGAACCTTGTCTGTAGAGATGCCCATCTCCATGAAAACGGTCTGAACCGCAGAGAGATGGCCTTTGCCGCCATCAATGAGGATGAGGTCAGGCACGTTCTCCCATGGGTTATCGGCGGGATCAGCGTCAGCGTCAGCATTATCGTTCTCTTGCTTGGCCATTCGTTTGAACCGTCGTTGCAGCATCTCTCGCATCATCGCGAAGTCGTCTGGCCCGTCAACGGTCTTGATCTTGAACCTGCGATAGTGCTGTTTGCTGGGAGCACCGTTTTGGAAAACGACCATGCTTCCCACGGCGTCAGTCCCGCTGATGTTGGAGATGTCATAACACTCGATGCGGTTGGGCAGCCGCGGCAGGCCCAGGGTCTCCTGTACTTCGGTCATGGCGATGTCGAGGGATCCCTGGCTCGATAGCTTACGGATCCTGGACATGCTGAGTCCCTGCGCCGCGTTCTCTCCTACCAGTGCCATGAGCTTGCGCTTCTCGCCTCGCACGGGGATTTGTAGAGAGACCGGGCCGCCTCTACGGGCGGAGAGCCACTCCGTAAGCAGTGGAGTCTCATCCGCTTCATGTTGGATGAGGACAAGGGGAGGGACGTAGGAGGCGCGGTCATAGAACTGCTGGATGAAGGTGGAGATCACCTTGCCCTCTTCTTCGTCCTGAACACCGTCCATGATGAAGTGGTCTCGTCCAACCAGCATCCCCTTCCGGATGAAGAATGCTTCTACCCAGGCCTCATTGCGCTCCTGTGCCATAGCTACAATGTCCATGTCCTGGCTGCGAAGAGAGACCATCTTCTGCTCTTCGTTGACCCGTTCAATGGCCTGAATCTGATCGCGAATGCGGGCAGCCTGCTCAAACTCAAGGTTATCTGCGGAATCGGTCATGCGACGATTGAGCTGGCGAACGACATCGCCGGTCTTGCCCTCCAGGAACATCAGGACTTGTTGGATGACCTCTTTGTAGCTGTCCTTGTCCGCATATCCAACGCAGGGCGCTACACACCTGTGGATGTAGTACTCCAGGCAAGGGCGGGCGTCTGTGCCGGTGATGGGCTTGGTGCATGAGCGATAGGGGAAGAGTTTCTTGACCAGGTTCAAGGTCTTGCGAATGGAGCCCGTGCTGGCGAAGGGTCCGAAATACCGAGCACCATCATTGAGGACACGTCGGGTGAAATAGACCTGGGGGAACTCCTCCGTAGGGTCTATTTTGATATACGGGTAAGTCTTGTCGTCTCGGAGGCGAGTGTTGAACTGCGGGCGATGCCGCTTGATGAGGGTGTTTTCCAGGATGAGGGCTTCGCTCTCGGAATCAGTGACCACGAACTCGAAATCGACTGCTTGCTGCATTAACCGACGGGTCTTCGGCATCATGCCATAGGGCGTGGCGAAGTAGGAGCGCAGTCGATTACGGAGGTTGGCGGCCTTGCCCACGTACAGAAACTTGCTGGACGAGTCCTTGAAGAGGTAAACGCCGGGGCGGGTGGGCACAGAGGGTAACCTCACCCGCATCTCAGCGTTTTGTTCGCTCTGATTGTCAGTAGTTATAGCCATCTTTACTCAACCCGGGAAATCACAGGAGTGGATAGCTGTCTTTGCTGAAAGAGCGGCTGCGACACCGTGCCTACCGAACCAGGGTGGTAAAGGTAACCAGAAGTGCCATCACTACCACAGCCAACACCGCGATACGTATCAGTTCCTTGGTGAGCAGGGGGTCTCCCCGCATCGTTGTGCCCGATACTGCAGCTGCTAAAGGTTGCGGGGTTGGTGCTGCGGCGCGAGGGGCAGGCGTTGGCGCTACAGCCTGTTGGTCGTCACTGGTTGCTTCAACATCATCACCTTCCGCAGGAGTTTCTGCGGGTGTTGCAACCGGTGTTGTTGGTTGAACTGTTTCGTTGTGTCGCCCACGGGTACGGTGACCTCTGTGGGACGTTGATCCTCTAGAACTCCGGGGCATTGCTTTCCTCCACAGGTAATCTGTATCAGTGGGGGCCGTAGCTAGTGTTCTCTCTATAGCCTCATGGCGACTTGTCTACGGGTTGATTCCCAGTGCCTGGACAATAACATTGGCTGAAGTCTCTATCCCCAGCGTACCAGGGTTGACCGTCATATGATACAGGATTGGGTCATCAGGGTGGGCTTTGAAATGCTTTTTGAAGAAGTTGATGCGTGAGCGCTCTTCATCAGCGATGTATTTCTCAGCTTCTTCCCTGCTTGAGCCATCGCGTTGCATGGTTGTTTCAACGCGGAATTCCATGGGGGCTACCACTCCTACGTGGAGCGTCTCAGGGAAGTTCTTCAACACCAGGTTGCTGCCCCTACCCATGATGACGACATTTCCCTCTTCTGCTAGGTCTTTGATGATGTCTGAAATAACCTGGAAGAATCGGTTGTCGTCTACTTCTTTGCTGCTTGTAGCCATCTGCTCTTCATCGCCCACCGGGTAGGGGCGCATGAGAAGCGCATCAACTCCGGGGCCGAAGAAGGGGTCTCCGCCCGATCCCGTGTAGGCAGACCGCTCAAATGCTGTCTGAACCAATCGCGTAAGGCGGTTTGCAAGGCTGAGGTGCTCGTGTTCCTTTTCGGCCAGGGCGGACACTGTTGCCCCCACCCGTTTTGCGGCCTCTGCCAGGAGTAAGCGATCTACGTAGTCTGCTCCAATTTTTCGCGCGACTTCTTGTCCAACCTCACGCGCAGCACCACCAAGCTGTCCGTTTAGCGTGACAACTGCCATTGTGCCCCTCCTGTGTTTTTCTCAACCGAGAATCGCTGCTTTTACCTAGCCGCCAGGAGACGTCAACCGGAACGTAGGGAAAGTTTACGCGAAAATCGCCAAGCATCCAATGGGTTTTAGCAGCAAAATGGAAAATTGAGAAAAATATAGGACGGATGAAAGATTTAGGTGGGGCGAATTCACCGCTCAGGTAAGGGGGACAGTAGCTGGTTCTAGCGGATGGGGTCTATCGTCCTCTGGGGTGAGCCTCTTCATACTGTTCTCGAAGATGGTCGTCAGTGAGGTGGGTGTATATCTGCGTGCTGGCTATGCTGGCGTGGCCTAGGAATTCCTGGACCTGCCGCAGCGATGCGCCGCCTCGAAGCATGTGGGTGGCAAAGCTGTGTCGCAGCGTGTGGGGTGTAGCGGGCGTGGTGATATCGGCCCGGCGTGCGTGTTCCTTGAGGATGAGCCAGAAACCCTGCCTGGTGAGTCGCTCGCCCCTTCTGTTCAGGAACAATGCCTGTTCCTTGGAGTCAGACATGAACGTGTTGCGAGCATTCTCGATGTAGTTCTGGAGGGTGTTAAGCGCCTGGTCATGGAAGGGAATCAGCCGTTCTTTGGAGCCTTTGCCCATGCATCGCACGAACTCTCCGTTTAGATTGACATCGCTCAGTTGAAGGGCAACCAGCTCGCTGACGCGCATCCCGGTTGCATAGAGAAGCTCAAGCATGGCTTTGTCTCTGCGAGCCTCCGGGGTGTTGAGCTTACCGGGTGCGTCCAGAAGCCGCACTACCTCTTCCTCTGTCATGGCGGTTGGTAGGCTTCGGCCAATCTTGGGCGAGGAAAGCTCGCTGGCGGGGCTGGATTTCATCACGTGTTCGTCTACCAGGAACGAGAAGAAGGAACGAACGGCGGCGGTCTTCCTGGCTCTGGTGGTGTCTGAGTAACCCTTGGTCTGTAGGAGAAGCACAAACTCAGAAAGGTGGTCAGCGCTTACTTGGGTCCATTCCAGGGAACTCCCTTTGCTACCCAAGAACTCCACAAGTGAGTAGAGATCATTGCGGTACGCCATAATGGTGTTACCGGAGAATCCTCGCTCTACTGCGAGGTGGGTCAAGTAGGTGTCAACCTGAGCCTTCATGCCGTCCCCAAGTCTGAAAGATGTTCCGAGGATGCTCAAACTGACACGCAAAATAGCAGGCAGTTCTGTACATAACTCGAGTGGCCTCAATTCTACCATAAGAAAACCATCTGTCCAGCCATACATAATGCACATGGGAAAACCCGATAGCATCGAAGCTGAGTTGAAGGCTTCGTGGATTCAGAAAAGCGAGGTTCCCTCGCGTCAGGAGGAGGGACGTGGACAGCCCAATTGCCCCTTCACGCGCCTTGCTACGGTACTTGCTCGCGTGCTAGGATGGCAGCGCCTTTTCCCTACTATGAAACCTTGATGAGTGATGAGCGTATATCTGTGGAACAAAAGCAAGAATCACGATTAAAGAAGCTTGAAGAACTCCGCGCCCAAGGTGCCATTGGCGGTGGTGAACGTCGCATTGAGCAACAGCATGAGAAGGGCAAGCTGACTGCCAGGGAGCGCCTTGAACAGCTTGTAGACCCCGGCACCTTCCAGGAGTTGGACAGCTTTGCTACTCATCGCGCTACCGATTTCGGCCTGGCAGATCAGAAGGTGCTGGGAGACGCGGTGGTGACCGGCTACGGCCAGGTGAACGGGAGGCAGATATTTGTCTTTGCTCAAGACTTCACGGTCATGGGCGGCTCCCTCTCTGAAGTGGTTGCGGAGAAGATCTGTAAGATCATGGACCTGGCTATGAAAGTCGGGTCACCGGTGGTGGGGATAGAGGACTCCGGCGGTGCACGTATCCAGGAAGGCATCGGCAGCCTCAAGGGCTACGGGGACATCTTTTTGCGAAACACCCTGGCGTCCGGCGTGGTGCCGCAGCTCTCCTTGATCATGGGGCCCTGCGCCGGGGGGGCGGTCTACTCACCGGCTATCACTGATTTCATCTTCATGACAGAGGGCACCGGGCAGATGTACATCACCGGCCCGGACGTCATCAAAGCGGTGACGGGCGAGGAAGTCACCCATGAAGAACTTGGTGGCGCAGAGGCTCACACGGCCATAAGCGGCGTTGCTCACTTCTCCTTCCCAGATGAAGCTGAGTGCCTGGCCCAGGTTTGTCGATTACTGGATTTCATCCCTTCCAGCAACGCCGAGGACCCGCCTCAAGCGAAGCCAACAGACGACCCGAATCGACTCTGCCTGTCATTGCGCGACATCATCCCTGAAGAGGCCAACCAGGCCTACGACATGAAGCTCGTCATCGCTGAAGTCATGGACAACGGCGACTTCATGGAGGTCCAGCCGAGAAACGCACAGAACATCATCATTGGACTAGGACGGTTGGACGGACACCCGGTGGGGGTAGTGGCGCAGCAGCCCGCGTTCCTGGCTGGTGTGTTGGATATAGATTCATCGTTGAAGGCAGCTCGGTTCGTTCGGTTCTGCGATGCGTTCAACATCCCGATACTGACGTTTGTGGACGTACCAGGCTTCCTGCCGGGCACGGAGCAGGAGCATGGCGGCATCATCAAACATGGCGCCAAGCTCATCTATGCTTACGCGGAGGCCACGGTGCCCAAGGTAAGCGTGCTGACGCGGAAGGCCTATGGTGGCGGGTACATAGTGATGGGCAGCAAGCACCTGCGCACCGACGTGAACTACGCATGGCCATCGGCAGAGATTGCGGTCATGGGGCCTGAGGGTGCTGTGAACGTCATCCATCGTGAGGCGATTAAGAATGCCGACGACGGCGATGCCAAGCGAGCCGAACTCATCCAGGAGTACCGCGATATGACCGCGAACCCGTACGTCGCGGCGTCTCGCGGCATCATCGACGATGTCATCGACCCTGCGGACACCCGTATCAAGGTCATCCGCTCCTTTAAGATGTTGGAGAACAAACGGGACACCCTCCCGCCTAAAAAGCATGGGAACATCCCCCTATGAGGTATTTACTGACCTATGATTTCTTCTCATGTGAGACGAGCAGATGACCAATGAAAACAGCGGTGGGAGTCGCACGTTCAACGTCGTTGTGGATGGAAGCACGCTAAAAGTCACCGTGACGCCGTCAGAGGATGCAGCCAGCACCGAGGCCTCGGTGAGCACTGATAAGAGCTTTCAGATTGAAGTGGATGGGCGTGGGTTTCGCGTTGACGTGGAGTCGGGGTCATCGCCCACAGCACCAACCTTGACCGCACCGTCGGCACAACCTACACCAACGCCTCGCCCTGCTGCCGCGACACCAGTGCCACAGCCTGTGGCAAGACCTGCGACACCGGTCACCACGGATGGCGAGACGGTTCTCACTGCGCCAATTCCGGGGTCAATAGTGCGCTATACTGTTGCTGAAGCCCAACCGGTCAAAGCTGGCGAGACCGTTGTTGTGCTTGAAGCCATGAAGATGGAAAACACCCTGCCTTCCCCTGTGGATGGCGTCATCAAGCAGATACCACTACAGGCCGGGGCAAAGGTGGCACGAGGGGATGTCCTGCTGGTCATTGGGCCAGCGTAAGCAGTTGGTAGCTGCGTTTAAACAACAGAAACCAAATTGGAGGAAAAGGCTACGTTATGCGGAAGAAGGTAACAGTCGTAGGGGCAGGAAACGTTGGAGCCACTACGGCACAGCGGATTTTTGATGGCGGATACGCCGATGTGGTGTTGGTAGACATTGTTGAAGGCCTGCCCCAGGGCAAGGCATTGGACATGTTGGAATCAGGGCCTGTCACAGGCTCGGACTCATCCATCATTGGCACAAACGATTACAAGGACACAGCAGGGTCAGACGTAACGGTCATCACCTCCGGCATCGCCCGGAAGCCCGGCATGAGCCGGGATGACCTTCTCTACACCAACATGGACATCGTAGGGAGCGTCATCGAGCAGGTAGTGGGCAACTCGCCGAATGGGATAGTGGTTGCCGTGACCAACCCGTTGGACGCCATGACTCAGCACGCCCTTGCTGTGAGCGGGAAATCCCGGAATCAGATCTTCGGCATGGCTGGAATCCTGGATACCGCCAGGTTCCGTTCCTTCCTTGCTGCGGAGTTGAATGTCTCTGTACAGGATGTTCACGCCTACGTCCTTGGCGGGCATGGCGATACAATGGTGCCGCTGGTCGGCCCCACCAACGTCGGCGGTATCCCCATTGCTGACCTGATCCCCAAAGCTCGCTTGGACGAGATTGTTCAGCGAACCCGTGACGGCGGAGGCGAGATCGTTGCACTATTGAAGACGGGAAGCGCCTACTATGCGCCGTCGGCGGCAGCAACTCAGATGGTTGAGGCCATCCTCTTCGATAAGAAGCAGATCCTACCCTGCTGCGTCCGTTTGGACGGCGAGTACGGTATAGACGGTCTGTGCGTGGGTGTCCCGGTGAAACTGGGAGAAGGCGGCGTGGAGGAGATCATTAAGCTCAACCTGACTAGCGATGAAGAGGCTGCATTGAAGCGTTCCGCCGATGCCGTTCAAGAGCTGGTGGACGTGATGAACAACCGGAAGAGCTAGGCAGGGCCAGCCCCCGATAAATCGGGACAGGCCTGCACCCATATATCGCTGGCAACATTGCCAGCGATAGTTTGGTGGATAGACATTGGTACATAATAGGATTTAACAGCGATTTAACTAGGAGAAGGACATGACGACTAAGAACCCGGAAGAGATGGAAGCACAACTTCAGTCCGCAGCTGATGAGCTGAAGGACCTGGAGAGCGCAAACGATGTGAAGAAGTGGTGGAACAAGCACTACTACGGTCTGGGACACAAACGCCTTGGCCGCCTGTTGCTTGGGCAGTCCGTTGAGCGGCTATTGGAGCGCGCCACCGGCAACCGGGGCGACGACTAGGCACTTTCGTACCCCAACCCATTGGACCATTATCGGGCCTGGAAGCCATCTGAGCTTTTGGGCCCGATTTCTTTGGAGCAAGGAACGCCCACGGTGGTACCATTGAGGCACGAACGATGAGGATGAGGCATGGTTGATACCGGTAAAAACATAGCGGCAATAACCATTGGCGGGCGGAGCTTCGATTGGGGCTCGCGCACCTACGTGATGGGCATCGTCAACGCCACCACAGACTCATTTTCCGGCGATGGCCTCACTACGGACGTAGACGCTGCGATTACTCAGGCGTTGGCGTTCCAGGCTGCTGGATCGGACATAATCGATGTTGGCGGTGAATCGTCGCGACCGCCCGGGACTGCTTACGGGCAGGGTGCCGAGCTGGTTTCTGCTGACGAGGAGCTGAGTCGCGTCATCCCCATCATCGAGGGATTGCGTGACGAGCTGGATGTACCCATAAGCATCGACACGTACAAGGCCGACGTCGCGCGACAGGCAATCGCCTCCGGGGCATCGCTCATCAATGACGTGTGGGGGCTTCAACGCGACCCCGACCTGGCACGCGTGGCAGCTGAGACGGGTGTGCCTATCGTGCTGATGCACAACCAGGCAGGCACGGAGTACACAGACCTCATGACCGATGTGTTGGCCGGCATGCGGAAGAGCGTAGACGCAGCACGAAGGGCAGGAGTGGTTGAGGAAGCGATCATCGTTGACCCGGGCATCGGGTTCGGGAAGACCGTGCAGCACAACCTTGAGTTGCTTCGTCGACTCCGTGAGTTCAAGGATGTGTTGGGTCACCCGGTGTTGATGGGAGTTTCGAGGAAATCGACCATCGGCACGGTGCTGGGCGGGCTGCCGCCGGACGACCGGCTGGAAGGAACCGCGGCTGCTATTTCAATGTCGATAGCCAACGGGGCAGACATCGTCCGTGTCCATGACGTTAAGGCGATGGTGCGGGTTGTGCGTATGACTGATGCCATCGTCCGGGGTTGGACGCCCCCTGCGTCATGACCACGGTGTATCTGGGACTTGGCAGCAATGTTGGATCCCGTGAGGGCAACCTGAGGCAGGCCCTGAAGTTCCTGAACGGACACGCGGATGCTGTGCAAGAGGTATCGCCGGTGTATGAGACCGACCCTGTGGGGTTTGCTGACCAGGAGTCATTCCTGAACTGCGTTTGCCGCTTTGAAACCGAACTGAAACCTAAAGACCTGTTGTCTACAATCAAGGGCATTGAAGGGTTGGTTGGCCGGACGCCGACGTTCCCAAACGGCCCTCGTGAGATAGACATCGACATTCTGCTCTACGGCGACGTGGTGATGGCTTCGGAATTGCTTACCATACCTCACCCTCGCATGGCCGAGCGTGCCTTTGTGCTTGTGCCCCTCGCCGATATAGCACCGGACGTAGCACACTCTGTCAGTGGGCAGACCGTGGCGGAGTTGTTAACAGCTGTGGATGGCATTGAGGGTGTACGTATTTGGGGGCGGCTTGGCTAGGCCTGCCTCGTTTCCGCCCTGCTGGGAGGTTCTTCAGTTGCTTCGCTCTTCAGAATGACAATAAGAAAATTTACCCTGCCTGCCTAAGCGACGGAGGTAGCAAATTGGGGATGGCGTCCTCAATGGGGTAATCCTCTTTGCACTTGGCGCAGTTCAGACTTCCCGTGATGATCTCATCGTCATCTTCTTTGACGACCGTCAACGTCAGTTCACTCTTGCAGATCGGGCAAGCTAGGATGTCCATCAGGTCGTGTCGCATGTGGTGTTCTCCTTTTGTGTCCAGGAACAGGTCTACTTTACACCCCTTTTAGGGCATCCTCAAACAGCGCTTGGAGCAGGTCTGAGAGCAGGAACACGATGATGCCGATGATTGCGATGAGGTTGGCTGAGGAAAACGCACGGTTCGGCTTGGTCTCATCGCCTGTTATGGGTGCTGCTGATTGTGTGCGCCTCCGCTTCTGCAACACGCCGGCAAGCCAGAACATCCACAGACTCAACACTACCTTCACACCAAGGACCGACACGTAAGCAACATCCGTGTACTTCGATGTTAGGCGGTCAAAGGCCAGGACAACCCCGGTGATGATGAGAACCATGACGGTGGTGTCTACGACGGCTCGAAATTCTGTGGCGATGGATTCGCTGCCAACAGCATCGCTACCACTCTTCTTTGAAGCGGGCTTGAGGACGAAGAGGTAGAACAGGCTCCCGCCTATCCAGGCCACTCCTGCGATGGTATGAATCCACCGCACAGCAAGAATGAATATCTCCCCGGGGCTCACGCCATCTACTCCCTTGCCATCTCTTCTGTGACTAGGTCAGTTCCCCAGGTCAACGCCTGCCGGATGGCCTTTTCATCGAGGTCACCGCGACTGTCCAGGTACCATTCCAGCGCCTGCTGGGGTGACATACTTTGGGCCGCTGAGCCTAGTCGAGGCATCCTGTCGTGGATGACCTCTTTGCTCACTGCCGCAATGGAGTGGGCCTCTGACAGTGCTTCACGGATGAGCTTCTCGTTGATGCGACTGGCCAACGTTGACGAGATGGTGATGTGGACACGGACCACGGCGTCGGTCACGTACTTGCGATTCACCTCGTGTACGACCAACGCCGTTGGGTCTTCCTCATCGTCGGGCACCTTAACATCAATGGTCAGGAAGGTCCGTGCCTTGATCGGGATGTGCGACCACTTGGTTCGCTCGCCTACGGGTGCAGTCGAATCGATCTCAACGAGGCAGAAACCCTTATCGTCGCCCTCCTCGCTGAAGTCCACACGCTGGAGGCTGCCGGGATAGACCACGGGCGGATGGTCGCCCAACTGCTGGTGCTTGTGGATGTGCCCCAACGCCACGTAATCGAAGGAGGGAAGGCCCACGCTGCTGCGCTGTAGGGAGTAGTCCCTGCCAAGCATCATTGAGCGCTCCGAGCTGGTGACCGCACCGGCCACGGTGACATGGGCTGCCAGGATGGCGGGGATGGTAGGGTCAAGGGTCTGGGCTTCGGCCAGGATACGCTCAGTCAGATCGGATTCTATGTACCGGGCTAACTCCTCGATAGTCGCGCCACGATGTTCGTCACGCTGCAGTAACGCGCCTCGTCGAATCCACGGCAGGGCAACGATCTGCAACGGCCCCGATCGAGTCTCCACGGTGAACGTCTCCATGCGCTCTGCGACGTGAACCTGCTTCACCCCCAGGGTTGGGAATATCTCCAACGCGGTCGCCCGACCAAGGGAATGGGCGATGTCATGGTTGCCGGTCAGGAGGAAAACCGGGATGTCGCGGTTCACCAGAGTCGCAATACGTCGTGCGAACTCCCGCTGGTGGGTCTGTGAGGGGTCTCTGCTCTTGTAGGCATCGCCGGCGAAGAGGACGAGGTCAACATCGTTCTGTGTGGCGTACTCCACCACCTCGTCCAGGGCGACAAGGAAGTCGAGGAGGCGGGTTGATAGACCGAGGTACGTGCGCTTGCGGTCAACGCCGGGAGCGAAGTACTCGGGCATAGCCTCAAGATCGGCCTCCGTGGCGGGCCGCCCGTAGTTCTCTACGCCTATGTGGATGTCTGCCAGGTGGAGGATGCGCACAGTGTCATGTTCCTACCCAGGGCATGGCCCTGGACCCATATTCCCTGACGGTGGTCGCAGTAGGATACCAAACACGTACGTTTGAAGCTAGGCGGGAAAGTCGTAGAAAGTAGCAGAATAACTGGGGTGAAGGGCGATGACCTTCCTAGAGCTCCATGACGCGACGGAGCCACTGGGCTAGGCCTTCCATGTCCCGTCGAGAGACGCCGCCGAGTCGACGTAGCAAGTGGGACGAGCGCAGTGTGGCTAGTCGAGCGCGTACGGTGCTTGGCCCCAAAAGCCCGGCGTCCTGCCAATCCATGAGGCCGTAATCGCCTATGCGTGGTGCTGCGCGTCCGTGGCCAGTGATTGGTGCAATGACCACTTCCCCGGTGCCGCTGTTGTAATAATCACCGCTGACCACTACCGCTGGGCGGCGTTGGTTGGCTGACGGCGAGTTCAGTGGGAAGGGAACCAGGACGACATCGCCGTGGTGGGCGTTAGAGACGGTCATAGGCGTTGTCCTCAGGGCTGTCCCAATCCGTAGTGAAGGTCTCATCAGAGGCCGACACCAAGGCGGAAGCCTCTTCCTGAAGGTTCAACTCCTCAACGGCCTTGTGCGTGACGACGTAGAGGTCTTTGCCTGTTGCGCGGGGAAACTTCTCTAAGAACCCGGACTTCACTTGTTGACCAATCCACTGGTGAGGGGTCTCGTGCTCGTCCAGAAGGGCAAAGAGACCTTTTTGGTCGAGGCCACCGGAGGCATAGAGCCTGGTCAACAACTCTCGACGACGACGATAGAAGCGTTCCATTGTGTCTTCCATCGGTGCTCCAAGCAGCCCCTGGAGCTTGTCCACTGTATCCCGAAGGGCCTTGAGGCAAGCGACAATCTGGTCATTTTGGTACGCAGAATTGTCATTCATATGCTTTCCTCCTGGAATCCGATTCGGGTTGCGGCAGGGGCATTGTATCAGGAGAAAACGAAAGGGCAAGGGGTTTTATGTCCTGTTTATAAGACTGGGTGAGATTGGTGGGGAATCAGAGAAAAGAGACGTCACAAATCGATGATATTACCCCAATCGTTCCCCCAAAATCTGCGCCAGGTCTGCAATAGCCACGCGTTCCTGGACAAGGGTGTCCCGATCACGGATGGTGACCTGGTTGTCGTCCAGAGAATCGAAGTCCACGGTGACGCAGAACGGCGTGCCAACCTCATCGAAGCGACGGTACCGGCGTCCAATGCTCTGGGCGTCGTCGTACTCCACATTCCAGCGTCCTGTGGCGATGAGGCTTGCATAGACCTCGCGCGCCAGAGGTGTCAGTTTCTCGTTGCGACTCAAAGGCAACAGCGCAACCTGGACAGGTGCCATTGAGGGGTGGAACTTCAATACAACTCGGGTCTCGCCCTTCCCTGCTCCCGCAGAATCTCCGCCCACTTCCTCTTCGGTATAGGCGTCCAAAAGGAACATCAACGCCAAGCGGTCTACTCCTACGGCTGGTTCAATGACGTAGGGCGTGATGTGTTTGTCCTCTGCTGGGGACTGTTCATCGAAGTAGGTCAGTTTGGTGCCACTGTGCTCCGAGTGCTTCTTCAGGTCGAAGTCCGTTCGATTGGCAATGCCCTCCATCTCGCCCCAGCCCCAGGGAAAGAGGTACTCGATGTCTGTGGTGGCTTTGGCGTAGTGGGCTAGCTCTGCAGACTCGTGAGGGCGCAGGCGCAGGTTTTCGCGCCGGATTCCGTGACTGATGTACCACTCGAACCGTGTGTTCACCCAATACTCATGCCATTCATCGTCGGTGCGTTCCCCTGGTTGCAGGTGTTCCGGTGGCTTCACAAAGAACTCCATCTCCATCTGCTCAAACTCGCGGGTACGGAAGATGAAGTTTCCGGGCGTAATCTCATTGCGGAAGGACTTGCCAATCTGGGCGATGCCGAAGGGCAGCTTCTTTCGCGTGGATGTCAGGATGTTGAGGAAGTTCACGAACATGCCCTGAGCGGTCTCCGGTCGCATGAAGACGGTGCTGGCCGTGTCCTCCACTGCGCCGAGGAAGGTCTTGAGCATCAGGTTGAACTGGCGTGACTCGCCCAGCTGACCGCCGCAATCGGGGCACTTGTCAGATTCAACGTGGTCAGAGCGGAAGCGGTGCTTGCACTCCTTGCACTCCACCAGGGGGTCAGTGAACCCCGCCAGGTGACCGCTGGCCTCCCAGACGCTGGGGTTCATCATGATGGCGGCATCCAAGCCAACCACATCGTCGCGAGTGCGTACGACCTCTCGCCACCATGCCTCTTTGACGTTGCGCTTCAGTTCTACGCCCATTGGGCCGTAGTCCCAGGCGTTGGCCAGGCCTCCGTAGATCTCACTGCCGGGGAAGACGAACCCGCGACGTTTACATAACGATACAATCTTGTCCATGGTGACGGCTGAGGATGCTTCGGTCACGGGTTCCTCCGAGGTATTGGTTGGTGGTGCCTGGTCGCTCTCAAAAGCGTAGCAACGACGGGGGCATCTGTAAAGGTAGGTCGTAGGTGGGAGTCACCTACCCTCGCACTACCCTCAAGGGTGAGGTCTGTTACGGAAACCGTAGGTACAATGTAAGTGAGGAAATTGAGAACGGAAGGTCCAGCCTAAAGGAGGAGGTGAGTCATGGGAATTGAGTATACGGGGATTCTGGAGATGTTGGGGACCGGGCTTGGGTTCGGACTCCTCTTTGGAGCAGCAGGACTGGCAGTCCTTTGGGGCGCACTGTATGCACTGGAGCGGATTTTCCCGGAGGCTCCACGCCACAATGACCACATGCTAAGATTGCTTGAAACCAACGTTGAGGCGATTCCAACTCCAAAGCGCAGAGAGCACAAGGAAGCGGCTTAATTGGAAAACGCTATTGAAACCCTGGGTCTGACCAAGCTCTACGGCCAGGCCCGGGGAATACAGAATTTGGATCTGCAGGTTCGGCAGGGTGAGGTGTTCGGGTTTCTGGGCCCCAACGGTGCGAGCAAGACGACAACGATTCGGCTCCTGCTGAACCTGCTCCAACCGACCCGTGGCAGCGCAATGATCATGGGAATGGATGTTGCCAAGCAGTCGGTCGACGTGCGTCGCGTGTGCGGTGTCGTATCTGGCGAGCCAGCCTTCTTCGATAGCCTCTCCGGCAGAGCGCACCTGGCAATGATGCAGAGCTACCATGCCAAAGGTGGGTCTCGTACCGAAGAACTGGCCGAGCGTCTAAGTTTTGACCTTGATCGCCCCGTACGTTCCTACTCCCACGGCAACAAACAGAAGCTAGCCATCATCCAAGCACTATCACATCAACCCCAGTTGCTCATCCTTGACGAGCCTACCGGCGGCCTTGACCCATTGGTTCAGCGGGAGTTCTACAAGATCCTCGCAGAGGAGAAAGCCCGCGGCGTCACTGTGTTCTTCTCATCCCACGTCCTCTCAGAGGTGGAGAGAATTTGTGACCGCGTAGGCATCATCCGCGAAGGCGAGTTGGTGGCGTTGTTGGATGTGAACGACCTTCATAAGCAGCAGGTACGTCATATGGAAGTGACGCTGAATCGGGACGTGGACGTATCGGAGTTCCAACTTGAAGGTGTTGAAATCGTCCACTGCGAGGGACACCACATCGAGCTGAAAGTCTCCGGTGGCCTCGGTGCGTTGCTGCAACATCTGGCTGCACTGCCGGTGGAAGACATCGTGTTCCCTGAGGCCAGTCTGGAAGATACGTTCACGGAGTTCTACTCCGGCCGCGGAGGCGACGAATGAGCTGGGCGCTGTATCGCAATGTGCTGACGATGGGTCGAGTGGGAGCGTTGTCGTGGACGACAGCTCTTGTGATATGGGCGTTTCTGGTCATCTGGATATTCCCTACCATCAACGAAGCTGGGGCCATGGAAGATTACGTTAACGCTATGCCTGAAGCTGTTCAGGCTGCAATTGGCGTCAGTACTCCTGAGGACATGGCAATGATCTTCCGGGATGGTGGATTCACCCTGGCTGGATATGTGAACACAGAGTACCTGAATTGGTTGCCGCTGCTGCTGGGTGTTTACGCGGTGGTTTACTGCGGTGGCCTTGTATCAAAAGAAGCTGAGCGGGGCACCCTGGATGCCCTGCTATCGCAACCGTTGGAGCGAAGCTCGTTCCTTATGAGCAAGTTTGCTGGGTTTGCCACCCTGGTAATTGCGGCGATGCTCCTTTCATTCTTCAGCATCCTGGTTGGCTCGGCGTTCATCGATGGTGAGATTGACGTCCTCAACCTAGCGGCAATCCACGGTGTTGGCCTGCTGCTGGTCCTTGCGATTGCGGGGTATTCCACACTGGCATCGTGCCTGTTCCTGGATCCGGGAAAATCCCTGGCTGTAGCAGGACTGGCCACGGCGCTGAGCTTCTTCGCGAATATTGCCGGATCGGGTGTGTCCGGGTTGGGGTGGGTGAAGAACCTATCGCTGTTCCACTACTACGACTCGCTTCAGGTCATAGCAGCAGGCAACGTGAACTGGACGGGCGTGTTTGTTTATGCAGCGGTGCTGGTTGGAACCCTCACGGCGTCCTGGGCCATCTTCAGGCGCAAGGATCTGGCCTGATAAGAGGTCAGTCCGAGTAGCCGTCTTCCTCGACGATGTTCTCAAGCTGCTCAATGCGCTCCACGATGCCCTGAGCGTCCACGTCTATGGCGATGAGGTCTATGCGCCACGGCAGAGGCAGGTCATGGGCCTCGATGTAGTGGTAGGCGGTGGATACCAGGTGTTTGCGCTTCAACGCCGTTACTGATTCTTCGGGGGAGCCGAACCGCTTGCTTCGTCGCGTACGCACTTCCACGAACACGACCTCTTCGTTCTTCTCCACCACAATGTCCACTTCGCCCCAGGGGCAACGATAGTTGGTGTCGCGGACGATGTATCCAGCCTTTTCCAGGTGGGCGCGCGCCAGGTCCTCGCCCTGCTGTCCGAGTTGTCTGCGGTTATCGGGCATGACTACCCTCTAGCACCCGTCTCACTGGAGCAAAGCTCCGTCGGTGGATGGGGGTGACGCCGAGCAGTTCCAATGCCGCCATGTGAGCCTCCGTTGGGTAGCCCTTGTGCTGGGCGAAGCCGTAGCCGGGGTAGGTTTCGTCCATCTCTTGCATAAGCTGGTCCCTGGCTACCTTTGCGACGATGGACGCGGCGGCAATCGATGAACAGAGCGCATCGCCGTGGATGATGGCGCGACACGGCAGGCCATCGCAGGAGAGGGTCAGGGCGTCTACAAGGAGGTGGTCCACCTGGTTTGCAAGCTGTCGGATGGCCCGAGTCATCGCCGTCTTGGTGGCTTCCACGATACCCAGTGCGTCGATCTCATGGTGCTCTGCCCTGCCGATGCCCACGCCCGCAGCGTAATGCTGGATACGTGGTGCGAGGCGCTCACGGGCCAACCGGCTGAGCTTTTTTGAGTCGTTGAGACCGGGGAGGTTACGCGATTTGAATGTGGGCGAAAAGACCACCGCGGCAGCCATTACCGGGCCTGCAAGTGGCCCTCGACCGACCTCGTCAACGCCGGCCACCTGCACGTAACCCTGCTTCCAGAGTTCCCTCTCAGCTGACCAATCAGGCTTGGTTGGCACCGCTACCCTGCGGACGCCACGCGGCAAAGGCCTACGATGTAGTCGATCTGCTGCTGGTGGCCGAACTCGTGGGTGATTAGAGACCGTAGGTACATGGAGTTTGTCCAGTCCGGCCGCTCGGCGTAGGGAATTCCATCAAGTTTGTCTGGATCAAGACCCCTGACAGTTGCCAGGGATTGCTTGCGAACGGCCTCGCCGTAGGCCAACAATTCGTTCAACGGCGGGATCTGAAAGGCGTATACCTCTTCAATCGTCCAGCTGTTCCCCGTGGTCAGCGCTGCTCTGTCGCCAGTGATGGTTGCAGGCATCGTCCACTTGTTATTCCAACCATCGGTCTCAAGGGTCTCCTGCTGGCCTGTCAAGAAGCGAATGTAGCGGTCTTCTGTGCGGAACATGTGCCATAGGAGGAAACCAACGGGGTTCGCTTCCGGCCCTGCGTGGTAGGCCAATTCTTCAGGGGTTAGATTCTTCACGGTGTCCAGGGTGGCGGTGCGGTTCATCCCGATAGACATCTCAACAAACGCTAGTGTGTTCACAATTGCTCCTTGGCGAAGGTTAGGATTGGGCAGAAGCGGTTGGTGCTTCCATAGCTGCGTCGCTGTCCAGCGGCCCTACGATGTAACCGCCGCCAAGCAATTCTTCTCCACGATAGAACACTGCGGCCTGGCCTGGGGTTACGGCCCGCTGAGGCTCTTTGAACCACACACGGGTCTCGTTACCCTGAACGACGAGCGTAGCAGGCATTTCAGTGGCTTTGTAGCGAATTTTGATGTTGACTGCCACAGGCTCGGGGGGAGCTATACCGGACACCCAGTTCATGCCATCGGCAATCAGTCCGGGCGATAGTAGTGCGTCCTCCGGCCCGACGACGACTCGGCGAGTGTCAGGCTCGATGCGAACGACGTACAACGGTGCGGAATCTGTGATGCCAAGGCCTTTGCGCTGTCCGACGGTGTATCGATCGATGCCCTGATGCTGCGCCAGTACGTTGCCGTCCATGTCCACCACATCGCCGGGTGATGCTTCGCGGTGCAGCTGCAGGAACTGCCGGTAATCGCCGTCAGGAATGAAGCAGATGTCCTGGCTATCGGGCTTGTCTGCGATGTCGAGACCTGCGTCGCGCGCTAGCTCCCGTAGATCCGCCTTGGTGTACCAGCCTACCGGCAACAGTAGTCGCCGGAGCTGTTCCTGGCCCAGGCCGAAGAGTACGTACGACTGGTCCTTGGAGGGGTCTATCGCCTTCATAAGCGTTGGGGTGCCCTCATCATCGAATACCGAACGCGCGTAGTGACCCGTGGCGATGTAGTCGGCGTCCATGGCCATCGCGCGGTTTAGCAGGAAATCGAACTTGATAAGGTCGTTGCATGCGATGCAGGGGTGGGGAGTTCGCCCTCGCTCATACTCCGCGAGGAAGTAATCGACAACCGTTGCCTTAAACTCGCGCTCGGCGTTGATGACGTAGTGCCTTGCGCCGATGGTCTCACACACGCGACGTGCATCATCGATGTCCTCAAGGCTGCAGCAGCCACGGCTGAGAGGGGCCGCATCCGGGCGTTCGTCCGACCATAGTCGAAGCGTGACGCCGATGACTTCGTAACCCTCTCGCGACAACAACAGTGCTGCGACGGATGAATCAACTCCGCCACTCATGGCAACAACGACTCTTCCAAGACTCATGTTCAATATCCTCCGCTATTCCAGCGTATCATAGGCAGGGCAAAACCTGCACCCACAGGGGCAATGCCCTTGACCCATATGCCACGGCTAAGGTAGAAGGCTTTCAAACAGACTACTAGCCGGACAGACCGTCTTGTTGGGGCTTCAAGCTGCTGCTATAGTTAATGGGTTGGCCCCCGTAGCTCAGCGGATAGAGCACCGGCCTCCGGAGCCGGTGGCGGGCGTTCGAGTCGCCCCGGGGGCACGCCCACGAAAACTTCATTGTATTCATCGGGGAGTAGCGCAGCCTGGTAGCGCGCTACGTTTGGGACGTAGAGGTCCCGGGTTCGAATCCCGGCTCCCCGACCAGACATAACAAAGAGGCCGGTACCTTTTGGGGTACCGGCCTCTTTCTTTTTAATCCTGAACGGGGTAGTTACTTCCAGAGGGCCCTCGATACTATCTGTGCACTTTCCACCTTACAGCGGAACTTGCTCCAGGCCGAATCGGCGTGGACACAACCATCGAGACTGCAGTCGGTACCGGCCATCACGTTCTCTCGAACCACTAGATTAACCAGCCGCTCTCTAGGATTGTTTGCGGGGCCGTCGTTTCTGCCCCAACGTGTTCGAGATTTTCCCTAAAACTCTTTCTTTTGCGCGAAGACCTTCTTCTAGCGAGGGTGGGGTCAGGGTTGATCTGGAGGCGCGAGAATCAAGATTTGGGGCACTGGAGGCGGTTCTGTTCAACTCATCCGCCTTAGCATTGTCAAAGGCACCCGAGTTGCTTGTTGCCACCCGTACATCATTCCTAATGATGTGTGTCACGATCCGGTATTCCACATCGTTCAGTACGAGTTTTCCAAATAGTATCCCATCAATATCTGTTGTCTGTACTTCCGCCTCACATTGAGATGCCTTAAGCATTTCCTGGATTTCACTTAGAACCTGTTCCTTTGATGTGCCCTTGGTTGTCATTACGTCTGCTTTTGGGCTGAATTAGATGGCGCAATTGCAAATGATACAGTGGGTTGCTATCTGGGGAGCAACGCCAGGGAGACATGTTCATTGACGTTAACGCTTCCAGTACCGGATGTTTCTGCACTACCCGGCAATAAGTACACGAGATCAAATCTTTCTGAGGCGTACAGGTCTAATCGAACGTCTAACTGAGCTTGAACGGTTGCCATACCCGCCGGAACACCTGAATCTAAATCACTATTGATTGATCCGGTACAGAATGGGCCACCACCATCGTAGTCGTAACTCCATCCATCGACATTCGCTCTCAGTTGCCCAGAGAGGTCTAAAGAAAAAAGGATATAGTAGCTTATATCTCCATCAGCATCGGTGCAGTACCACGGAGTATTGAGGTGGAAGTCAAAGGCTAATCTTACCAAGAGAGCGTAATCACCTCTCCCAGTTCCTGCCGTGTAGTAAGGCACATGTTTCCACGGAATCCAGCCAACTCTGACGGGGGATGTTCGGTTTGCGCCGTTCCCAGCACATCGTCGATGACCGCTAGAATGTCTGGGAAGTTAAGGTATTCCAGCAAATCGACGACCACTTCCCGATCTTCCCTCTCCAAAGTCAGGGTGCTGTCTCTCGATCCTATGTTAGGCTAATTAACCCAGGTCCATCCACCAGGCGTATAGCTAATGCTAGCGTACGTGGTATCCCCTCTGAAATCGGTGTCTTCAAACCAATAATTTGATAGTACTGGCATTAAATACCTCCTAACAAATATTAACTTTGATGGTATTGTAAAATTATTGAAGTAAAAGTCAAGAAAAATGTAATTAATAGTTTTGTTGGTGCCATGTTTCCCAGGGTTGCAGCTTCCTGATGATACGGTGGGAAATATCAACAGGAGCGGAATTGGCCCTCTGCAGCGTCTGCACGGACGTGACCACCAACTCCGCAGCCGGAGCCGGCGACGACATTCTCACTATCGCTTGGTGACAGTGCCGTCCCAATCGCTCAGGGGCTTGCAGTGCCACTGCCAGTTATCCTCAAGGACACCCAAATACGGCAACCACGTGCGCCCGTTTGCCCACAGGAGTGTCTGCCACTGATCGATGTCTGTCGGTGCCCACGGGAAGAGGCGGCCAACAACCCGGGCGGATAGATCGGATGTAGGTTGGAAAACAACCCCGAGTCCGGCTGCTATATCGGCTGTGTGAATCAGGATTTCATCGCACCCCATTGCCGCGAACCCGCTGGGGTCTGCCATGCCGGCAGGATGGAACGCTCGCGCTGAAGCTGGGTGTGCCTCGATGACACGCGCAAGGATGGCAGCCGAAATCTTGAGGGAGGACAACAAGTCGGCAATCGACAGCCCATCGCCGGGGTTGCGGATGTTCCGAATCCTCTCTGTGGCGTTGGTAGCCAAGCTACCCGCATAGAACATCAAGGCGTTGGATATGTGGTCCAGCGTGTAGCGGCAGTCCCACTCCAGCTCTCCTGCCAGGGCAGTCCAATCGCTACCTACCGCTTGCGCCAGGGTGTTGTGAGCAACCTCTGCGGATGCCAGGACGTCTTCGAATCCGGGTTCTTGCATGAATGTAGCCTTTCCAAGAGATTAGGGAGCTATAGTATCACGCACATGGTAAGTACCAAGATTGGTATCTATTGCGGCTGAGCGTGGAGATTGACAAGCCCCAATACCGGCGCTACTCTGCGGCCACTTTACTGGCTCATGTTATCGCACAGAAGCCAGTAAAGTGAGTCCTGGAATGGATAACTGAAAGGGGGAGAGGATGGCTTGGATCAAGACGCTCACAGACGAAGAGGCCAAGGAACTTGGCGGAGAGTACGAAGAGGCTTTTGCCAAGGTGCGTGAGGTGACCAACTCTGATAGGGCTGGTGGAGGGCCTCCCGGGCTTTCCAGCTTAAATCCGTATTCGATGATGCACGCAAAAGAGTTCATGCAGCACATCATGCGTGGCCCATCCGGTGTCACGACCCAACAGCGGGAGATGGTGGCTACTGTGACCTCACAGGTCAACAACTGCAAGTACTGAGCCGTTGCACACGCAGGGGCCCTGCGTAGAGAAGGTGCAGACGACTTGATTGCAGAGAATATCCAGAACGATTGGCGGAAGGCCGACCTGACAGAGGCCGAATACACGATGTTGGAATGGACTGAGAAGATCTCTCTGACTCCGGCTCTGTGCACGGAGGAGGATGTTCAGAAGATGCGGGATGTAGGTTGGGCGGAGCGGGATATCGTTGATATCGCCAATGTCTGCGCCTACTTCAACTTCAGGGTGAGGCTTGTCGATAGTCTAGGATTGGAGTTGCGTGAGGCAATGGTGGAATACGCCCTAGAGCATCGGGAGCACGCTGCGGAGCTTGCTACTGAGCGGGGTTCCTCAGTGCCTATTGACGCATGGGGTTTGACCCAGAAGGAAACAGCAACAGCCAGGCACTAGTATCAGGACTTGGGGAAAAGGGCCTTCCCGTTATGGGAGGGCCCTTTTTTGTGCTCTGATCCCCCTCGTTGACGCCCCACATCGCCCCTTGTACGCTAGGCCTGCACAAACTACAAAACGGAGCGAATACGTGGCTAAAATGATCTACCAGGTACGCCTAATCATCAAACCCGAGTACGAGAAAGAGTTCAATGAGTGGTACGAGGGTTGGTACATCCCCAAGCTCATGGCAGAGGTGCCCCACTTTTATTCATGCCATCGCTATGTAGGCGACCTTGACGGGCAGAATGTTTACATAACGGATTACGAGACCACCACAGAGGATCTGGACACAGCGGTTGCTGAGATGCGCACTCCTGAGCGTGCCCCGGTGAATGCCATGTTCTATGAGTGGAAAGAAAAGGCAATCACGCTGCATGAGTCCATCAGGTTCACCGAGCGCGAATGGGGAGCCAAGTAGCATGCCATCCATAGAAGAGCGACTCCAGCAACTCGAGGACCGCATAGCCATCCAGGACCTGGCGGCGGAGTACTGTCGCGCCATTGACGACCGCGACCTCGAGGCGTTCCTAAACACGTACACCGAGGATTGCGTGCTCCGGTACAAAGACGGGGCGATGCGCATCGATGGAAAGCCGGACCTGCGGGAGTACTACACCAACCGGTTCATGCAGTACGGGCTTACGTTCCACTACCCTCATGCCCACGTCATCACATTTGACGGGCCAGACAATGCCCACGGTTGGTTGACCGGTCATGCGGAGATGGGGCTTGACGGCGCCGGGTGGCTGGCGGCCTTCCGGTACACGGACGTGTATCGACGTGAGGCCGATGGATGGCGGTTCGTGGAGCGGGAGCTTGCAGCGTGGTACTACATGAAGCTGGCAGACCTGCCGGACGGCATGGGCCAGACACTTCGCAAGCACTACCACGGCGAGTTGATGGCTGCCGAATTGCCAGAGAGCATGGACACTTACAAGGCGATGCACAACCTGTAAGACGTGGCCCCCTCGTTAATGGCATTAGAGAATGGAGAGTATTGGCTGAGTTGAATACTCTCCATTCTTTTTTGAATTTTCTACGCACAAAACACCCTGTAGTCCAACTTCTTGTGCTATAACTGCCTACGAATCAGCTCATCAAACTAACATGCGAGGGAATGATGGCAACGAAATATCGCGCAGACCAGGTAGGAAGTTTCTTGCGACCACCGGAACTGCTTGCGGCACGGCAGTCGTTCGTCGAGGGAAAGATCACAGAAGATGGCCTCCGCAAGGTACAGGACGAGGCGATTCTGAAAGTAATCGAGCTGCAGAAGCAATCGGGCATCGATATCTACACCGATGGCGAGTATCGCCGTGGTGGCTGGGCCAGCGATTTCGGTGAAGCGGTTGAGGGCTACGTGATCGGCGCACCTGCTGTCACCATGCCATTTCAGGGCGGGGTAGACGCAACGCCGGCTGCCGGGGCAAACTCCACCAACCCAACAGGCGCTCCCGGTGGCGGCGGTGGCCGGGTCATCGGCGAGAAGCTCAAGCAGATCAAGCGACTGACGGGTGGCGAGTCGCCCTTTATCAAGGAGCACGCCCAAGGCGCGTACAAGGTGACCATGCCCGCAGCTTCCTACGTGGTGACGCGCGGCTATAAGCCCGGAGTGACGGACAAGGTGTACGACTCTCGAGCAGCCGTACTCCACGATGCCGCGATGATCATCAAGGACGAGGTCATTGCCCTCATCGGCGAGGGCGTCCCCTACGTGCAGATCGACAACCCCCACTACCCTGACTACCTTCCTGACGATAGGCGGGAGCAGTGGCGGGCGCTGGGCGTTGACCCGGATCAGGCGTTGCAAGATGACATCGACGCCGACAACGCATGTCTGCGGGGCTTCGATCGTAGCAACGTGACATTGGCCATGCACCTCTGTCGCGGCAACGGCGCTGGTGGCGGCTGGCACACATCCGGTGGCTACGACCGTATCGCGGAGCAGTTGTTCAGCCAGCTTGAGGTAGACGCCTTCCTGCTGGAGTACGACAGCGACCGTGCGGGAGGCTTTGAGCCCCTGCGGTTCATGCCAAAGGGCAAAACGGTGGTTCTTGGTCTGGTCACTACCAAAGCCGGTGAGTTGGAGTCGCAGGACCTGTTACTCCGACGGATAGAAGAGGCGGCTAAGTTCGTGGATATGGACGACCTCACGCTGAGCCCCCAGTGCGGCTTTGCATCCACGGTTCAGGGCAACCCACTGACTTGGGACGACCAGCTTCGGAAGTTGGAGTTGGTAGTAGAGACAGCCCGGAAAGCCTGGGGCGCCTAGGCGCTTTTGCTAGCGGGGTTACACAGTAAGTAAAAGGAGCGGCCTCATTTGAGGCCGCTCCTTTTGTATGCCAAACAAAAAGGTTCTATCCATACACCATGGGCCTAGCCTGTATACAGACCTGTATCAGGGTAGAAATCAGTCCAGGCAAACCAGAAGCTGTAGGTGGTTGGAAGTCGCTTGAGCACTGTTCCTGCTAGCTCTCCAGATATGCCGATGCCCGTGAGTGGTTCCCACGTTGTACCCGTTTGATTATCAACTAACTCCTGGCCACCATCGCTGGTGACTTTGGTCGTGAATGTAAGCCCTCGTCCGTTTACGGTGCGCTCGAATGCCGCGGCGGTCTTGCCCGAAGGGTCGCCGATTACCACGATGGATAACCCGCCGACCACGTCGTTGACCACGCCATCGATTTGCAGCGAAACAAAGGGGAACGCCTTAGTATCGCCGTTCTCCGCCACGCCCAGCACAAGCTCCTTGCGCCCTAACCGCTTGTCACTATTGAACTCGCCCAGGATGCCGGCGCTGCCCCGGTTGTAGTAACTAGCGTAGTTGTCCCTGTTGGGGGTTGAGCCGGTGAACAACGCTGTCGTGTCGGGATGAAGATCGCGCCAGGTGCCCCAATCGGTCTGTAACGCTGCCACCAAATCGAGTCGAGTCCCTGTCAGCGGGCCATCGACACCAAGCGAGAGGAACTGGCTCCACAGCGTCTCCGTCTGGTGGTCGTACATGACCAGGGCGTTCATGATGAGCTTGCCGGACACGCCGAAGGTAAGCTCCTGGTCTCCCAACTCTCTGGCATACACGATGCCGGTAAAGCAGAGTGGTCACCAGGTTACGGCTATGGGCTGCCCTCCTAGCACATCGTTTGCGATCTCATGTCGACTGAGCAACGCCAGCGAGTATGCTCGATGCTCTCCGTTAATGGATACGCCAAGCACCTGCGATGAAGGAGCTAACCAATCGTCGGCCTGCTCAGCGGAGATTTGGCCCGGGTTCAGAATCGCTGAGATACCATCGCGAGGGATGACGGTCACGATCTCCAGCTCCA
>Ga0114999_10000322_pt1 | contig 71368 bp, 65 predicted proteins | sample ArcticOcean_MG_C_3_FD_89820 | JGI IMG/M metagenome (GOLD analysis project Ga0114999, IMG submission 89820) | Marine microbial communities from western Arctic Ocean - ArcticOcean_MG_CB8_126 | ecosystem: Environmental > Aquatic > Marine > Oceanic | place: Arctic Ocean: Canada Basin | collected...
CGAACTGTCTTCTCGGCACTTCTTTTCTTTCTCATCATCGTTTTCCTCTCGGGTTGACGATGAGCTAAAAGTACCTCTTAAGCAATGGGCCAATTATGTCCAACTAGGGCTGACGGGGTACATCAGATTTTGCTGTCTGAGGCCACTCAAGCGATCCAGGTCCCGCCGTCTGAATGCACGATCTATTTCGGCTTCGTTGAGACCGGCTTTGACCGTGTTAATAGTCTCAGCCCTGGGACCGCTTATTTGCTCAGCGAGTACCGCCTCTATACGCACTAAGTTTGCCTGCGCTTCGGCGATTCGAATATCCACACGACTGGTATCCTGCTGCAGCATTAAGTTACCCGCTTGTAGTTGATCACCCTCGATTACGTTAATGCTCAGAATTGTCTCGAAGACTTCGGCTACCAGTTCCACTCTATCTGATTGCAACTGCCCCAGGGCCTGTAAGGGTGGCTCTTCGCAGGCCGTTAGAAACGCGACTACTGAAACAACGCCAGTCAGTTTAAGTCGATTCATGATTCACTCCTTTTACTGTCAGGCGCCTCAACTCCACGCAAGAACAATTCCGTATTATGAGCTGCCAACAATTCAACCACATTCTCATCGATTGAGAGGTGCAATACCTGCTCTACCATGGGCTTGGCCAGAAAGGGAAAAATTGTCATGCCCATCAGTGATAACAGAGTAAGAGCTGGATTCAGATCCTGACGAAAATGCCCCGCCGATATTTCGGCCTGAATTGATTGCAGCAATTTTGGCGCGAATACTGACGCGAATCTGTTGATGATAGCCTCACGAGTTTCACCTGCGCTAAATAAAACCTCGCGCACAAAAAAATTCGGCCACCAGGGGTTTGCACCGAGTAATTTGCAATAGCTCTTGCAGAAGTCGGCAACGGTTAGTTCCGTATCCTTATCCAGTTCACCTAAACTCTCTTCCAGTCGCTGGAACAGGCCCTCGACCATCGCCAGGTACAGTCCCTGTTTACCGCCAAAGTAATAATTCACCATGGCGCCATTAACCCCGGCAGTCTCGGCTATATGACGTATTGAGACGGCTTTAAAATCGCGGGAGAGGAAATGCTCACGGGCGGCATTAAGCAAGTCAGCTCGCACTTTGTCGCTGTCTTTGCCTGCGGGTCTGCCAAGGTTGCTGCGCTTCTTCATGTTCGCCGCCATTTGCTGTCCTTAATCGCCGTTAACCATCTATGACTGTGTAATTGCATGGCCATGTGCTGTTGTGTAGATAATTTCTATTAAAGATTATTAATTAAACATTTAATTAATTAAATGTCAAGAATTGATCAATCAACCCGGCCCGGAGAATTTGCCGGGGCCGAGTCGGTTGCACGGGTTAATATGCCCCTATGCCATGCTACACTTGGGCTCGCCTGATTGTTCTGGTTAACCCTCACGTGTTCATTCTTTTAATTGGACTACTGCTGTTCATCCTTCCCCACTTGCTACGGGAGTTTGGATTGCGTCAAGCCGTCATCGCATCGCGGTCATCGCTTGGCGTCTACAAAGGCCTGTACAGCCTGACCGCGATTACCGGACTGATGCTTATCATCTGGGGTAAGTCTCTCTCGCCTTTTATCATGGTGTGGCAACCTATCTATGAACTGCGCTACATCAGTCACCTGCTCATGCTGCCAGCGTTGGTGCTACTGGTGGCAGGAAACGTACCCGCCACATATCTGAGCAAGTACCTGAAAAACCCGATGTTGCTAGCTGTTGTATTTTGGGGGCTCGCCCATCTGTGGTCGAATGGAGACCTGGCTTCGACGCTGCTGTTCGGCAGCTTTGCCCTGTGGGGATCGGTAAAATTCGTTGCACTTGCCTACTCCGATGACACCGCTTCGAATCCCAAATCGCTAGTATGGGACGTTATTTCCATTATTGGCGGTCTGGGTCTGTATGTTGGTATCAGCCTTTATCATGGACAGCTTTTTGGAGTGGGCCTGGCTTATGTCTAGTATGCTTCTGAGAAAAATGCTCATTGTTATTTGCCTGCCCTTGTTCGCCTGGATGGCAATGCCAAGCTATGGGCAGGAAGATCTGTCTCAACACTGGAATGGCGTGTGGAACGCGCAAGGCACTCTCTTCACGATTGCAATTGAGGTGGAAAACGGGGTCATGAAGATTACCCAGATTGAATCACTCGGTTTCGAGTGGACCAATATGGAGGGCAAGATCGAGGGCAACACAGCCAGCGTAGCCGTCGACTATATCGGTGCCGGTGTCACCGGGGTAATTCAGATGGAGTTGGTCGATGCCAATACCGCGACGGCATTCGCAGCGACCTGTACGCCGGAATTTATGGTAGCCTGCGCCCTGGCGAAAGGACGCCAGGCTGTTTTTCGCAGAGTAAACTCGAACTAGCCCAGCTCTGAATAACGCGGTTACTCAATTTCGTTAACAGAACTCACAACCTTGCTGACTATTCCATATTCGACGGCCTGCTCGGCAGTCATCCAGAAGTCCCTGTCTGTATCCTTTGCCACCCGCTCCAAAGCCTGGCCGGTTTCATCTGCTATTAATTTATTGATACGGGCACGCATCTTTATGATCTCTTCGGCCTGAATTGCAATGTCGGTCGCATCACCGCTAGAACCACCCGAAGGCTGGTGAACCAAATAACGAGTATTAGGAAGAGAATAGCGATTAGCTTTATCGGCGGCGAGATAAATCGTGGTCGCCGCGCTTGCTACCCAGCCGGTGCCTATGACCTTAACGGTTGGCTTGATGAATTTAATTATGTCATAGATAACATCACCGGACTCGACGTGACCACCGGGTGAACTTATGTAAATTGAAATCGGCGCATCGCTATCGGCTGCTAGTGCCAGCAACTTTTCGGTTACCGAACGCGCCATCTTGTCATTAATCTCACCGAAAATTGTTATCGCCCGGGACTTGAATAATTTTTCATCCATAAACCCCGAACGGCCTGCACTCTTGTCGTCTTTGTTGTCCCCTTTGGGAGAGTTACGCACCATGTAAAACCTCTTTGTGTTAATCCTACAGTCTTTAGAATTTGTTACTGCACAGTCATTCGCCGCATGTCCGCTGGTTTACGCGTAAATAGGCGATGATCTTTCACAAGTCTTCCTCGCCATCGGGAAAATTAACTCCGAAGCCAACCATGCGTGTAGCCGCCACACCTGCAGCTACGATATCAAATATTTCCTCATCCGTATTACCATGTTTCCACTCGCAATCAAACAGGAACAGGGCGTCGGTTTCTTCTGGCTCCAGCGTATGGCAATACGTCGAACAGGACCCGGCAAAGATTGCTTCGCCTCGAGCCACCGCCGCAGAGTCGCCTATCAGCATTTCCACCCTGGTTAATTCCACAGCAGCATCGTCCACTTCTTCGCTACATGCTGCGAGTTTTAGCACTGCCAGACACAGAAGGGATAAATACTTCATCAACTATCGCTGCTATCCACTTCAGGTCCCAGCGGCTTGAAGCTTAGCAGCAGCTGCGGTAGCAGGGTAAGAGACCCGATTAATGCAACCAGCATTGCTAAACTGGTGAGTAGTCCGAACACAATCGTGGGTATAAAGTTGGACAACGCCAATATGGAGAAACCCGCCACAATGGTCAAAGAAGTAAAATACATGGCCCTGCCGATACTGTTATGGCAGAAGAACATGGTCTCGCGATAGCTACCGAAGCGCGGAAATTCCCGTTTAAATCGGTGCATGTAGTGGATGGTGTTATCCACGCCAATACCGACGGATATAGCCGCGATGGTGATTGTCATGATATCCAGAGGAATGCCTAGCCAGCCCATGATGCCGAGGACGAATGCCGCCGCGATAGCGTTGGGAATAATACAAATTATTGCGATCTTGATGCTGCGAAATAACACTAGGAACATCAGTGTGATCGCCACCATGACAACACCCAGAGTCAGGATCTGGGACTCGTACAAACTCTGCAGCACATTGTTATAAAGCACCAGTATGCCAGTTACATTAACTTGTTCATCGCTAAAACCGAATTGCTCTTCGACACCCTTTTCAATGCGCAACAACAGTTCATTTCGTTTCAGATTCTCATCTGACTCTCTCACCCGGACATTAAATCGGAGTTGATTGTCGGCAATTGAAACAAAAGGTGAAAGCACAGAATCTTTCAAGGTCTGGGGAATTCGAGTATAAAGCACCGCCCATAACAACCCATCTATGGGCTGATAGGAATTCAACTTTTCCGCCAGTTGAATTACGGCACCAAAGGATAAGACTTTCCCCGTTTGCGGATCATTGTCCAAGTACTCATGAATGGCCTTTATCTGCTCCATCTTCGAAGCGGTGAACCAGTAGGCATCCTGATCGCCGGCATCACCAAATCCATCATCGAAGCCGTCATCAAAGCCGTCGTCGAATTCGTCTTCTGCCACAGGCAGGTCAACCACCAGATCGAAACTCAAGGTGCCGGCGAGTTTTTCATCGAACAGGGTCATACCCTGAAAGATTTCGGTCTTCTCGCGAAAGTAATCGATGAAGCTGTTCTCAACCTGCAGTCGGGTTAAGCCAATTACACTTAGCAACAGCACACCGGCATAGATGTAGAGTACTTTGTTATTGAGTCTGTCGGTAAAAGTTGCCAATGCCGAGGTGAGGTTCAACCTTAGATCGGGGGACAGTTTGGTCTGGTCCTGAGGCAGCAGACTCATGATGGCGGGAAACATGAAGAACACTACGGTAAGTGCCGCCAACACACCCATCACCATCATCCAACCGAAGGAGATGATCGGCGAGATGCCGCTGACTATCAATGAGCCAAATGCCACCGCCGTGGTAAGAGCGGTATAAAGACAGGGTTTGAACATGCTCAGTATGGCGTGCTGTAGTAATTTATTATGGTTGCTGTAATGAAGTTTGGCGCGTAGTTCCCGGTAACGCACGGTTAGGTGTACGGTGAGGGAAATGGTGATGATCAGTAGCAGCGAGATGAAATTCGATGACACCACGGTTACGCGCCAATCCATAAATCCCAGAATACCAATCATGATGGTGCCGGCAACCGCACAGCAGGCCAGAGGCAATGCTACCCACCGAACTTTCCTGAAGATTAGCCCCAGGGCAAAAATGATAAAGGCTACAACCCCGAAACTGAAACTGCTGAGATCATCACGCACAAAGGTAACCAGATCGTCGGCGATCATCGGTGCGCCGCCTAGATATATTTGCGCGTCGTCCCGGTAGTTATCCAAAACGCCACGGATTGCACTAATAGTTTGAGATTGTCTGGCCCCGCTCAAGGCGGTGTACTCGGCGTAATCGGCTTCTACTTCGCGCAACTGCGCCGCCCCTTCTGCGGTGATACTGGCGTCCGCCTCTTGGTTGCGCAGCTCGGTTCTGGTCTGCAGCATTCCACGGGAAGTTTCATCTATTTCAAAAGTCACCAACATACCCGCAGTGCCGCCATCCGGGCTTACCACGGCGTTACTGAACACAGGGCTGGAAATAATTTCTTCGCGGGCGACAGCCAGATCCAGTGCGGGATCCATCACGGTGAGATAATCTTCCGAGATAGATGTCAACTGCGTATCCAGAAACACCGGCACATTGAGAATACTGTCGACGGACTGTACCCGGTCGATGCCCAATAATTCCTGCCGCAGATTTTCCATCTTCTGCAGAGTTTCGCGGCTGAAGAGTTCGGCATAGAGCGGCGTGTAAGCGACGATGACCGAGTCGCTCATGCCATAGCGCGCATTGATAGAACGAGAATACTCCAGATCCTTGTCGCCTTCTAACAATAGGGAGTCAGCGGAGGCATCGAGTCGAAAATTCCGGGCGTGGTAGGCAAACACACTGGTGATCGCCAGCAACACCAACAACACCAGGATAGGTCGACCAAAGACGAGCTTGGTGTAAATTAGAGTGAGTCGGGAAAGCATTAACGGTCCTGCTACGGCGATAAGCATGTACTATACTTGTTTGGGCATGACTTTTCGACGCTTGCGCTTTGCTTTTCTGGCGTTTTTTGCGCCAGGTTTTCACGCTGAGTGTTCGAGGGATTTTCGCAGCTCGTAACTTGTGCAAAAATAGCTGGCACAAAAAAGAACGAAACATGGCTGCATGATCCGTCCCCGGTGTTAACGCCGTTAAACCTACTGTCCGGCTGCCACCTGCCTTTCCAGCTGTCTCGCACCACCCATTATGCCCTTAAATACATAATTGCCTTCATGGCAGGCATACTTATAAGTGGGCTCATTCAGTGGCCTCAAGTCGTGGCCGTCATAGGCCCTACCCTACACAGGCAATGCTTGTTTTATGGAGTTTTTAGTTACTGAATTTTGGAAGACTTATCTGCATTTAAGCCTTTGTTTTTGTTTGCTTTAACCTAATCTGACTGGTGTAAAGGTCGACAGATGAACAGTCTGCAAATTTCTGTGACAAAAGCCGACAAGCCTATGTGATGATGTTGATAATCTTGTTACCATACTTCCCAGTGTGGAAGAGAAATAGTTCTTTCATCGGGTCTCGTTACCAGTCCGTGTTGCAATAAGTGGTGCAAAGCAGGGCCATCTCTACCACTGTTTTAGCGTAATGAGTAAAGGGAGCAGTTATGCTACGCAAGTTATTTATAGTCTGTGCCGTGCTGTTAACTTCAATGGCGGCCATAGCCGATGACTGGCTACGATCGATTCCGGAATTCGAGTTAAGCGATCACCTTGGCGTCACTCATCGTCTGGATCAGTATGCGAACAAGGAGTTCGTGGTCTTTTATGTACAGGGCGTTGGCTGCCCAATCGCCAGAATCGCACTGCCAAATTACCGCGAAGTGCGTGATGAATACAGCTCAAAAAACATCGACTTCCTTATGTTCAACTCGAATATCCAGGACAATATTCCGCGCATAGCGAAAGAAGCCGACGAATTTGGAATCGACTTCCCCATCATGAAAGACGAGGGCCAGGCACTGGCGAAGGCGCTGGGAGTCGAGCGCACTGCGGAAGTCTTCATAGTCAACCCAAGAACCAGGGAAGTCCTGTTTCGTGGTCCAATTAATGACCAGCTTGGATACGAGACGCAGCGCAATAGCGCCAGTGAGCATTATTTGAAAGATGCTCTGGATACCGTATTAGCGGGTGGCACGGTGAACATGGACGATATCCCCGACTCAAAAGGCTGCCTGATCGCGATCTTCGATACCTAGCAGGTTGTTGAAAAGCTCTCTGACGAGTGCGAGACAAGGCAAATCTTGGCGAAAAAGCGGAGTTTAGACGCCGTAAATGAGCATTTTGAGCCAGGTTTTAACGCCGTATCGTGCCGGCTGAGCGTTTTTCAACAGCCTGCTAGGGCAGCTCTGAATAATTCTCCTGGCATGAAAAAGGGACACTATGTGTCCCTTTTTTTGTACTAATTCCTGCTTGATCTGCTGGTAATTATTTGAGCTTGCTCGTCACCACTCAGGCAGCCGGTGTAGCTCAGGGATTCTGTCCTGGTGGAATTCCTATCTCCTGCGTTGTTGTTTTCTACGCATACCCGTCCGGCGCTCTTGCTCTGGCCATCTCACTCCACCAGGATCTTCACTCCTACGGTCATTGCTTCTACGCCCACCCGTCCTGCGTTCTTCGTCATTCATTGCTTTGTCCTCTGGCTCACTCTTGCCACTGTTTGTGCTTTTGGTACGCTTACGCTTGGTACCCTTAATTCAAACCACATCCTGACATCCGCAGGCAGCTACTCTCTTAATTTCCTATTAATTTAGACCATACTATCAATTTTGTGATTCCAATACTTAATTTTAGCGCCTTTTTGATTTATCGCAAGCGCTCGGCAAGGCCCTCAACGGTTGTGGCCAGGGCCAGATATCGGCTGCCTGTAGTACCGGCCCGGCGAGCCCCCTCCTGTGCCAGCATAGAAGCCAGCCTTTCAAGTTGAGCGGCCTCGGCCTGGTTTTTATTACCACTCGCCAACGCAACTGCGGCCCGGCCCAGTGCCACCGTCACCTCGGCATCTTCTGCAGCAGATAAAACCCCACCCCGACGCAGCTGGTCAAGGTACGCTCTGGCGACTACCGGTTCAGCTGGCCAGGTATGTCGCTGCTGCCGTTGTGCGTTAACAATGGCATCGGGGTCTATAAATGAAGCTGCGGCTATTTCGTTCGCCGACAGGAAGTCACTGGGTGTCAGCGACAAGACATCGAGACCCCTGGCGATTTCGGTGCCATAGATGACGCCGCGGTACCAGTATGCCGACCAGTATCCACCCAGAATCAGCTCTTCGGCATCGACAGGCCCGCGGTCAAAAAAGGCGATCTCGACTGGATTCGACGAGTCGGTAAAGTCGATAACCGAGATGCCGCCCTGGTACCAGGCCTGAACGAAAATATCCCGCCCAGGCACCGGCACCAGCGAGCCGTTGTGTGCCACGCAGTTCTCCTCGTCGGTCTGTGGTGCTGGCATCTTGTAGTGGCTACGAAACTGCATCTTGCCGTCAACGATGTCGTAGATCGCATCCGCGCCCCAGTTTATTGGGTCGGATGCACGGCAGCGCGCGCGACCACCACCACCCCACTCATCTGTGAACAGCACTTTGTTGCCATCGTTGTTAAAGGTTGCCGAGTGCCAATAGGCGAAACCCGAGTCTATTACCTGGTCCAGGCGCACCGGATTCACCGGGTCGGAAATATCCAGAAGAATGCCATTGCCGGAGCAAGCGCCGGCGGCGAGGCCAATCTCGGGATAGGTTGTGATATCGTGGCATTGGTTGGTTCTTCTTGTACTTTGGGTGTCAGGCCCGTGATCCCCACCGTCCCACAGCCCGGCAATCACCCCCGAATTTGGGTCCGAAAAGATAAAGGGTCGATTGACGACACGTGACTCTTGCGGTCGCGCAATTGGAATCTGGATCACATCGATACGAAACAACGCCGAATCGGGGTTCTCGAACGGAGACTCATCAGAGCAGCCATCGAGTTCATCGCCGGAACGAACAGATCCGGTGCCCGAGCCGTAGATGTATATATTCCCGTCGTCGTCGGGGTCGGTGACGACGGTATGGGTATGAGAACCGCGGCAGGTTTGCACCGCCGCAACCTGTCTCGGCATGCGGAAATCACTGACATCGAAAATTCGGATACCGCGGAATCGATCGCTACTCTCTGGCTCGGCAACTCCCTGCAGACCACAGTCGAGGCGCCCCCGTGTCTGCTCGACGGAATAGATCAACAGCTTTCCGACCACGGATACATCGCCCTGTCCACCTGGACACACCACCGAACTCAATAGCTGCGGGGCACGGGGATCACTGATGTCATAGGCGTTGAAGCCGTGATAGTTGCCGGCAATGAGAACATCTCCGGCGAAACTAAGATCGGTATTGGCGAAATTGAGCAAACTGGGCCGCGGCTCATCATTTTCGTCGTCGGTTTCCTCAACGATTATCACGTCAGTGTCGTCGGCGGCAGCCTCCTCCACAACGGCAGGCTCATCAGCTGCCGGTGCCAGGGTTTCCTGTGCCTGTTGCCGAGCGGCTATTCTTTCCGGCGTCATCGGCAAACCCTGCGGATTTTCCGGATCGAAAAAACCATCGGGCTTGGCGAGCGAAGCAATGAGTTCCATATTCAGCAAGGCCTGTCCCGCGTCGTTGAAGCCAGCCTTCAAATTTACTCTTGGGTCGGGAGAAAAACCGGCGAGCATGGCGTCCATGCGCTCAATCTCACTGGTCTGGTCGGAGCTTACATCCGAGGTAAACGCGTACAACACCGAGTCCTGAGCGGAGCCACGTTGATCAAGCAATTCCTCAACCATGGTCAGGGCACCATCATGATGCTTGATCATAAGTTCAAGAAACAAGCTGTCGAATTCAAAGCCCTGTGCCTGTTCCAGGTTTTCGAAGTCTGCCGCTGTCAGCATGCCCGGCATTGCTTCGAACTCAGGTGCATGGTGGGCGTCCACATCGGTGACCTCTAAATCGTGGCTGCGTAACCAGCCCTGTATCATCTCTATTTCGTCCTCCTGGGAGATGGATATGCGCTGCGCCATGAGCTCCATAACTTCTCGATTGCTGCGCCCCTCCACCAGGGCTGTCATCTCCAGAGCCTGGGCATGGTGAGAAATCATGCCTTGCATAAACGTCACATCGGCGCCGGAATACTGGATACCCGCCAGGTTGGAAGCCTCCTCGATGCTAATCAATCGGCTTGGCTGCCCTGGCAGACCTGGTTGGATAATCGGAGCCTGCGCGAGGCTACCCACACTAATGAGCAGCAACACGGCTGCAGCTACTGTCTTGGGGGCAGTAAGTCGACGGGCATAAGAGGATGGCAAAATCATGGGTTCTCTCCAGGCTGGTATCTATAGCAGGACACTTCTATGGGTCAGAGTAACTTGAATTATTACGGAATCAAAGAGTTTGAACTGGGGCACCTCTGCATCGGCAGATAGATGAGGGTTATGACAACGGCGGCTGCACCGGGGCACAGACGATAGTCGCTTTAAGGAGGGTTTGTAGTGATAACATGATATCTCCTTGCTTATACATGTTGTTATAGATAGGCAGAGTGTGTAGCTAGGGAACCTCTCAATAATGATTCAATATCTCTTCCCAAGTCCACCCGCCACCAGCAGTCTCCATGTACACACCATCCATGCTGTGCGGCAGCACTACTGGGCGTAAAAGCTCCGACTCTCGCTTACCAGATGAAGACCTTCGGTATTAGCAAGCCGACAAACTAATGGAGTAAGAGCAATGGCCGGTAAACGCAGCAAGATTGAATTCGAAAGCAACGGTATTAAACTGGCCGGTTTACTGGAAACGCCGGACGCCAACTCTGTTCAAGCCTATGCACTGTTCGCTCATTGCTTTACCTGTGGTAAGGACATTGCCGCGGCATCAAGAATATCCAGAGCCCTCGTTGCTCTGGGCTATGGCGTGCTACGATTTGATTTTACCGGACTGGGTAACAGCGATGGCGATTTTTCCAATACGAATTTCAGCTCCAATGTCGATGACCTGGTAGCCGCAGCCGCTTTCCTACGAGAGAAATTTCAGGCACCAAGGCTATTAATCGGTCACAGTCTGGGTGGAGCGGCAGTGTTAAAGGCCGCGGAGAGCATTCCCGAGGCCGTCGCGATTACCACCATTGGCGCTCCCTTCAACGCCAAGCATGTCAGCAAACAACTGGACGCTGACCTGGACAAGATTGCCGCCCATGGAGAGGTGGAAGTGGATCTGGCCGGGCGCAAGTTCAAGTTGAAGAAACAGTTTGTCGACGATATTCGATCCCAATCCAGTGAGCACATTTCCAAATTGCGCAAAGCTCTTTTGATACTGCATTCCCCGGTGGATGACCTGGTGCTCATTGCCGAGGCCGAAAAAATCTACAAGGAAGCGCTGCACCCCAAAAGCTTCATTAGTCTGGATACGGCGGACCATTTGTTAACGCGAAAACAAGATTCAGAATATGCGGCGGCTTGTATCAGTGCCTGGGCCAGTCGGTTTCTGCCGCAGATGTCGGCGACAGCAACTAACGACTCAAACGTCGCCGGTGGCCAGGTGCAGGTGGAGGAGAGAAATAAACTTTTTGCTCGCAACGTATTTTCCGACACCCACTTCTGGATCTCAGACGAACCACTCAAGGTCGGTGGCTATGATCTTGGCCCGGACCCCTATGAACAGCTGTTAGCAGCACTCGGCACCTGCACATCCATGACCCTGCGCATGTACGCCAATCACAAGAAGATCGCGCTGGATGATGTGATTGTAGAATTAAGTCACGACCGTCAGCACCGGAGTGATTGTGAAGACTGCGAACAGTCGAATGGCTTCATCGATGTGCTGGAGCGTAAAATTACCTTGAAAGGTAACCTTAGCGAAGCTGAGAAAGGCAGACTGCTGGAAATAGCAGATCGTTGTCCGGTGCATAAGACGCTGGAAAACAACCCACAGATAAGGACTGTGATTGGCTAGTAAAGAATGATTTGATGCTTGAGTGTAACCAGGAAACCTCGATTATTGCAGCGCACTTACCACTTCTCCGTTGACCGTTGCGCTCTGGAGAATAAGTTCAACTGTTCGACCAGACCCATTTACCTGTTCGAGCCGTACCAGCAGATAATCCCAGTCTGATGCCAGCCAGATTATGGTACTGCGAGAATCAGAGTCTTCCCGCACTTTTTCGACTCTTACTGTATTCAGGCTGCCAAGTTCGGTTTCCAATACTTGTTCACCGACAATTCTGTAGTGATGCTCTTTTATTTCATCGGTATCCAGCACCTGGAAATTAAACTCGGATGCGGCAGCCTGTTTTATAAGCTCACGGATCTGTAGTTGATAGGCTAGCTTATCGAGAACCCCCTGCTTGATTGGGATTTGCCAACTCTCATCGTCCTCGGTACTGATGGCGATATTACTAGTCCAATCGAATGCGACTTGCTCGGTTGAGGAGCTAACTCCAGATTGGATATAACTGTAAGACTGAGGCAAAACCTGGCCATCCTGCCATCTAAACTCACTGCGCTCATTTAATCGCGCGAGGCTTTCTCCAAATAGTTTTGCTTCGATTGTGCTCTGCAGGGCGTAGAGATTGTCAGAAATTCTGCTAAGACTCCTGCTGGCCTCGGCCGAAAACCCGTAAGCCTTCGCCTCATACTCTGCATGGAACACAACGGGTTCAGCAAAGGAATTTATGGCTGCGACAAGCAACCAAAGCAAACTGCCGGCGCGCATATTCGACAATGAAAGTACTCCCATAGATCGTGTAGTAGACATACGTTAACCACCCATGCGCCAGATTTCACCGTCATCCAGCAAGCGTTCCCTGTGCATCAGTATCCAGTCAAAATGCTGGTTAAGAGCAGATTGCCCTAATGCCAACAACACCTGCCTTATTTGTGCATCATCGGCGGCTTCATGAAGACGGCCATCAGCATTGCTTATTTGGCTCCGGCTGGTCCCCGTCACGCGAATACCCGATGTGAAAGACCGGGTCGCGATGACCCGTGTCCGCCACGACTAGCGGCAGGGTGAATTCATTGGTGGAACTGGTTGCGGCACTGTGTTCAGACTTCGCTTCAGGCATGCATGGATATTGCACTTTTGGCAGAACAAGCGCAAACCACAAAAGCCCCGGGGAAAAGCTGCTGTTATATTTCAGTATGGGGTGGAGTTGGTGGGTATCCGGGCACTGGGATTGTGCTCACCAAGCTAGCGCCGGACTTTCACTCTACAAACGCGCGCTCTATCACGTAGTGACCCTTGATGCCCCTGCGGGATTCCTCGAACCCCCAGTCGTCCAGTATCTGACAACTATCTTTTAGCATAGCCGGACTGCCCCAGATCATGAATCGATCCTGGGTCGGATCGGCCGGATTCAGCCCAACATCGGCAAACAGCTTGCCGGATGACAGCAACTCGGTGAGGCGGCCCTGGGTTCTGAATTTCTCTCTGGTCACACTGGGGTAGTAAATTAATTTCTGCCTGACTTCATCACCAAAGAGTTCATTCTGAGGTAACTGCGTGTTGATGAAGTCCTGATAAGCGAGTTCGGAGACAGTGCGAACCCCGTGTGTCAGGATTATCTTGTCAAAGTTCTCATAAATCGCTGGGTCCTGGATGATACTTATGAAGGGAGCGAGCCCGGTGCCAGTACTGATCAGGTAGAGATTTCGACCTGGCAGCAAGTGATCGATCACTAAGGTACCGGTGGGTTTGCTGCTGACGAGAACTTCATCACCGACCTGAATATTCTGCAGACGCGAGGTCAAGGGCCCATCCGGCACTTTAATGCTGAGAAATTCCAGCTCATCGTCGTAGTTGGGGCTGGCAATGCTATAGGCACGCATCAGCGGTTTACCCTCCACCTGCATGCCGAGCATGACAAAGTGCCCATTTTCAAACCGTAATGACCTATCTCGGGTGGTTTTAAAACTGAACAGGGAATCATTCCAGTGATGGACGTCGGTAACACTCTGGGTCGATAGGCTGGCCACTGCGGATCTCCGAAAATAGTCATAATTGATTGCGCGTAGTCTATGATTCTTCTACTATATCTATAAAATTGATTATTTATATATATCTTATCTATTTTTCTTATATGCGATTCACTCTCAGACAACTTCAAGTGTTTCTCGCCGTGGCAAATCACCAGAATGTCAGCCATGCTGCCGCTGAATTGGCGATGTCCCAATCTGCCGCCAGTACCGCGTTGAAGGAGCTGGAAAGACGCTTCGACGTGAAACTATTCGATCGCATCGGCAATCGCTTGCAGTTAAATGAGCAGGGCATAGCCCTGCGCCCAAGAGCCCTGGCTTTGGTGTCCCAGGCAGCGGAGTTAGAGACCAGCCTGGTCCAACACAATGAAATTACCCTGCTCAAGGTAGGCGCGACACTGACCATAGGCAACTATCTGGCCGTCGAGATAATGGCTAATTTTATGCAACAACACCCCGCTGCCAAGGTCGACCTGGATGTAGAGAACACCGCTGCGATTGCCGCCAAGGTGCGCAATTTCGAACTGGATATCGGTCTGGTGGAAGGCGAATTACAGGAGGTGGACCTGGATGTACGGCAATGGCGCGACGATGAACTTGCCCTGTTCTGCGCGCCTGACCATCCCCTGGCTAACAACCCGCAGTTAAGCGATGCGGATCTGTTAGCGGCCAGATGGATCGTGCGGGAGCAAGGCTCAGGCACCCGGCAGGCATTCGATCGGGCGATGACGGGCATTCTTTCCAAGCTTGATCTGCGACTTGAATTACAACACACGGAAGCGATCAAACGCGCCGTCGAGAAGGGTCTCGGCATAGGTTGCCTGTCAAAGATTACTTTGCAAGAAGCCTTCGAGCGGGGCACGCTGGTGCCACTTATGGCACCTCACAGGAACTGGCGGCGTAAGTTCTATTTTATTCTGCACAGACAAAAATATCTGAGCAGCGGAGTGCGCAGCTGGATGGAGCATTGCCAGAGCGCAGTGTAAAATATTTTTTTGGGAAATCAGGGGTAATAACCCAGCCTGCCCACCATACAGTCAAGAACTATGACTTTTGGGCGACAAATTAAACCGTTGATAGAGATAGGCCAGGCCCAATAGACTCAGGCCAAGCCCCATGAAAGATGCCACTCTGAGCAAGCCTTCCAGGCCAGCCATATCGAACAAAAATATCTTGGCTATAACCAGCATCATCAGTCCGAAACCGGCTCTGTAAACCGAAGTGCCGAAGCGGATGGAGCCTGCCAGCAAACAGACTACGGCCATCAACAACCAAACAATTGTATAGGTATAAAGCTCACCGTTGCCAGTGACTAAAGCGATGTCCAATGCTCCTTGCCACAGGTGACGAATTTCCAGAGACACAAAAACAAACAACGATAAACCTGCAAGCATGGCAATTGCTGGTTTTATTCTGAGGTCGTAAAAACGGAAAAGCAGTAGACTGATAACAACCGGAAAACCATAAGCTAGCAGTAAAGTATTCAGCAGCGGTGTCGCCGAAACTTGCTGATCGGTCCACAGCGGATTCAGAGGAAATAACACGAATAAGTAACTCACCAGGGCCAGTCCCAGCATGATTCTCGACGCCAACAAATAGAATATTTTCAAGTTTTGACTGAGCTTGTGGCGCTGATAATAGACCAGGCCAAGGGATGACCACAGCGCCGTGTTAATCGCAAATTCCAGCAAATCCAGTTGCCGCCTGAATACCTCTCCATCATATAAATAATAACGAGTCTCGGCCCAGAGAGTCAGTACCAACAGGTGCAGGGTGGCCGCTTCCAACCATTTCTGCAGCGGCGGATCGTCCCTCAAGCGCCAGGCAGAGAGCCCACAAAATAACGTGGCCCCACCATAGGTCCATAACGACCAGTGCACATCTGACGAGTATGTTAATAACCATGGATTAAGTGTTAGTCTCACCACCACCAGAGCCAGTACCAGCTTCAACAACAGATTCATGTGCGGAGGATTAAACCTGTGGATCACCCAGCCTATGGAGAGTAATTGCGCGGACAATGCCAGCGTCAGCCCAGCCTCGCGAAACATAATGGCCACCGCCAGGGAGTAGCCAAAATGACCGGTCAGGATCAGCCACACGTTAAACAGATCCTGCTCAGCAGCATCGCTGCTAGCCGACTGCTCCAATTTCCACTTGCCAAGGCGCCACGCCGCCATCGCCAGATAGAAAATGCCGATCCCTACAGCGGCCGCACCCCAATTAAGAGATTCAGACAGATCGGTGACCAGCAAATAACACAGCGCCAGCCAGGCCAGAGGTGAAAGTATCGCGAGTGCAAACCAGGAGTTTTTGTTCGCTCCCAGGAATACATTGCGCAGCGAGAGCGAAGTGTAGACAAAGGCCATCCAGCCGGCATAGATCATAAATTCGAACTGATCCGGACCTATCAGCCCCTGCAGTTTAATGCCATTGTCGAACGACAGCCCCAAACTTAACCAGGCGACAAGCTGTATGATCAGGGAGGCCAGCGCCAGCCTGAACAAATCTCCGTAGCGACCTGCCGCAACCAGTAACAGACCCACCAGAGGCGTCCAATAGTAAATGGCCGAACTGGCCGAAGCTTCGGCAAGTATCGATACTGCAAACGCCAGCACTATCAAGAGTAAGGAATAGAATATTGGGGCCTGCTCTATACCCCGTGCACTATTGCTCTTTACTCTGAATGAGCTCGAAAACTCTCGACCCGATTTATTGAGCAACCAGTCCCAGGCCGGAAGCGCCAGATAGATATATGCCAGGACCGCAAGGTAGTAGCCTCGATAACCGTTGGCAGCACTGATACCCAGTGAAAGCAGCCACCATCCAAGGGATCCAAGCAGCATATATCCCCAGAGCCAGCTTCTGTAAACATGCTGCATCAGCATAATGGCCGCACAAGTAATAATGAGAGAATAAACATAGAGGCCAAGAATACTGTCGCTCCCCGTCTCCACTAGCAGGGGAATGGCATAGGCGCCAAGTATCCCTAATATCGCCAGCACGGGGCCATGCGTTACCGCCAAGGCCATGGTTGCCAGTGAGATAACGGTCAGAGCAATAAAAGCAGGCGTAGGGCTGATAAGACTGTAGAGATTCAGCGCCGCCAATATCGCTGCGTAGAGAATGATGCTGGCGCCACCGGCGAGCGCTGCCAACCCCTGGATCTGAGCGAAGTTTCGACGCCGCCCATATTCGGCCACGGCGTGTAGCGCAAGACCACCGCCCAGACTCAACATCACCCGCGTGCCAGGCCCCAATAGACCCTGATCAATGGAGTAGCGCACCATAAATACGCCGGACAGACCAACCGAAATGCCGCCAAGCCAGACCATCCACTGATCCTTCAGGCTGGATAGAAGTCCGGAGGTGGTGCCTTTCGGCAATTCAGGTTCAGCACTTGAGGCGCCAGTTTCCGCCGCCCCCTGTGGTTCGATCCAAAGCTCTTTTGTGGCTACCGACTCGAAATCGGCATCGACCTGCAGCTTAGTCTGGGGAGGCCCTTCTGCTTCTTCGGACTCGTTCAGTTGGTTTTCTTCAGGCAGCGCCGACGCGTTAGTTGCTACGCCATGATTTTCAATTCTATGCAGTATGTTCTGCATATTTCTTCGCAGAGCGGCCACATCTTTGCTTAATGCTCTAAGTTTAAAAAACGCTACCCAGCCAAATACCGACCCCAGAAGAAGCGCGATTACTAAAAGAGTGGCTATTAACTGCAACATGGCTGGGTGTCCATTTGCTCCAAAAATACATTTGTTCGCGTTGGCGTTTTGCTCAATTCAAGATAAACCCCAGAATAGAAGCAATCTGCACCTAAGTCTATGGGCCAACTGTGGGGAATGAAATAGCCAAAATATCGTCGTCGAAATTCGTTATACTCGCCAACTTGGCAGAGGATATTTTTGGCCGGCGTAGGAATACCCCGGCGGGCAGTTTGCCTGAACGGAATTTTAGTAGTCTATGGAAATCGGTATCACACAGCAAAAATCTAACTCTCGTAGAGTCGCCGGGTTTTCCATCAGCCATCGCAAATTATTGAGCTTCTCTGCCTGTATCATCACCCTGGTTCTGGCCAGCGGTATTGTGGGTAGCAGTTTCGACACATCGCTGGACGCGCTGCTTACCCGCAGCGACCCTTATCTGGATGAACTGGGACTACTGCAAGAAGAATTCCCAGCAACTCTCGAAGTCAACTTCGCCTTTATTGCCGCCGAGGGTGATTCTGTCTTCGCCAGTAATGTGTTGGAGGCAATCGCAGAACTGCGCGCCACCTACACCGAGATTCCATTCTCCCTAAGACTCTCTTCGTTGATTGATTACTATTCTCCCGAAACCCAGAGTCGGTTATTTGTTAATCCCCTGGCCGACTACTCACAAGAGGATCTGGATGCACTAATTCCAACAGCTACCGCAGATAGATTGCTCACCGCCAACCTGTTGTCAACCGATGCCACTCTTACTTTCGCCATAATCACACTGGATGCAGAGCAGGCATCTTCCTCAGATCGCCTGGAAATAGCCAATTCTGTGTTGCAATTGCGAGATGCGCTGCGTGCTTCAAATCCTGACATAGGCATACATGTTAATGGCGAGGTGTTGTTGGAACAATCCAGTCAACAGGCCATGATCAACGACCTCACTACGCTGTTGCCGTTCATCATCCTCGGTTGCGTACTGGTGATATGTTACTGCTTTCGATCTGCCACGCTGGGGGTGTGCATTCTCACTCATACTATTTTTACGCTGCTTAGCACTGTAGGCACTTTGGGTTTTCTCGGCTTCTCATTCAATACCATCTCCATCATCGCGCCGCTGGTGGTAGTGATGATATCGGTGGCCAATAGTGTGCATATTATCTCCATCTATAAGCAGGCACTGCATAGGGGCCTGGCGAAAACCGCGGCTATGGAACACAGCGTTGCCTACAACTTTCAGCCTATTACTCTGGCTGCGCTGACCACCGCCATTGGTTTCTCCTCGTTGAATATGTGTTCATCGCCGGCGATACAGGATTTCGGCCAGATTGTGGCCCTCGGTATCTTCTTCGCCTATCTGTTTACCCTGATTCTTTTGCCGGCTTTGCTCATCAGGTTTTCGAAGGCCATGGCTGCATCCGACCCTGCAGACTCGCCATTTTTACACGAGACACTGCAGAAACTCGGTGAGTTTACCTTACACCATGACAAGTCCATTTTCTGGTCTTGCAGCACCTTCGCGGTCTTGACCATACTGCTACTGCCTCTCAACGAAACCGATTTTAATCGGCTGGATTTCATCGCCACCGACTCCGACATCAAGCAGTACTACGATGAGGTGAGTCTGCACCTGAATCGCGGCCCCGCACTGAGCTATGGACTCGATACCGGCGTTATCGATGGCGCGATCGAACCTGACTTTCTACAGCGAGTCGATGGATTCAAGCGCTGGCTACAACAGCAAACAGATGTTGAATCAGCCGCCAGCCTCATCGACATTGTCAAGACTGTCAATCGAGTTCAGCATCAGGACAATTCCGAATTTTATCGACTCCCGGATGATATCAATGCCATTGCCAATTATTTGAATGGCTATGAGACCGTGCAGAGTGAAGACTTTCCGCTCTCCAGGTTTATAAATAATGATTTTTCCCTGATGAATTTGTTCGTCAATGCGACACCCTTGTCCAACCAGGAATTAATCGACCTGGACGAACGCATCACCAAAAAATTCGAAGCAGACTTCCCTCAGGCAGATTTAATCCATGGCAGTGGCATTTTACTATTCGCTCGTATGGACGAGTTGGTTACTATCGAATTGCTGCAGGGCTACTCGCTCAGTCTGTTTCTAATAACTCTCAGCCTCATAGTGGGCCTGCGCAGCGTCTACTTTGGCATTTTGAGTGTTCTTCCTAATTTGCTGCCTGCGACCATGGTGTTTGGTATGTGGGCTCTCTTCGTGGGCCAACTAGACCCTTTTGTGATGATGCTATTCAGCATCAGCATCGGCCTGGTGGTGGATGACACCGTGCATATCCTTAGCCACTACCTTGAAAGCAGAAAGGACGGGGCCGACAAGACCAGCGCCATCAACCATGCCATAAAGACCGCTGGACCCGCCCTGACTATTACCACAATGGTTCTGGCGCTGGGCACCACTATCCTTATCGGCGCCAGCACACTGTATTTTCAACAGGCGGCAAAGCTGTTGGTGCCAATCGTATTACTCGCACTGGTACTGGATCTGCTTTATCTACCGACCATTCTGCGGCGCTTCGATAATCGCTTTCAAACAGATGCGATGACAATCTGATTTAATGGTCTTATTATGGCGCCACACTACTATGAGGAGCACTGCAATGAGCGATTTCAGGAAACCTATAAGCCGCAGGGAATTTACCAAACTTGGCGCGACCGCATTGGCGGCGGCGTCTGTAGGAGCAAGCAATATGGCGAATGCCCAGAGCGCAGCCAGTGCACTTGAATCAGAATTTTTAATTGAGCTTTCACTGGATGTCGGCGACCAACTCGATGCCGGACACACCCGCATTGCTCCGGTAACCGGCGGTACATTTGGTGGGCCGCGTTTGCAGGGTACTGTACGCGATGGCGGCGCCGACTGGATTACGCAGGTTTCCGGTCACACCAGTCTCGATGTTCGTATTGCGCTGGATACCGACGACGGGGTTGTAATTTACATGTCCTATACTGGCGTTGTCCGCCCGGGTGACAATGGCGTGTACTGGCGAGTTCGTCCTATCTTCCAAACAGCGTCAGAAAAATACGACTGGATAAATCACATTGTCTGCATAGGCAAGAGCAAACAAATCCCTGGCAAAGTTGCCTACGATATTTTCCAAATCCTCTAAACCCTTTTAACCAAAGAAACCCGAGCACGCAACAGCGCTCGAGTTTCCTTGGTTTTTGCTTTTGCTTTTGCTTTTGCTTAAGTACACCAACCGCCGACTGGAGGATTAGCGAAAGCCTTCAGAACGAGGCAAAGGGTTTTCGGAAATGCGGAGCCTACTTTTAGTAGGTGAGCAATTTACGAAAACCCTTTAACGAAGTGCTGAAGGCTTGTAGCAATCCCAACCCAACTCCCAAACAAACCGGCCCCTAGTCGCTGCCTTGATCGGCGTACTTGAACTGCACGGCTCCGAAAAACATCTCGTCCCAGCTCGGCTGTCCCCAGGGCACGGATCGCTCCGGTTCCGGATTCGCCGGGTTTTGTGCTGAGTTATCAAACGCCCCTACGGCCGTGATCCTGGTGCCAGCCGGTACAAATTTGGGCTCTTCATAGGTATAGGCCAACTGCCAGTTGTAATTGTAGTTGGCGATGTTGATCAACTCCTCACTGGAACCATCCGGGTAGTCAGCATAGAAGCGCATGTATTTGCCACGGAAATGCATGTGGGGAAGCATGCTGTGAATATAGGCATCCTTGGCAATAGTGATGGTCTCGGTCTGCTCGAAAGCCGGATCATTAGGAGGAATATTGGTCCAGGTCGGTGTAAATATACAGGCACAATCTCCTGACATTCGCTCCTTGGGCACTTCTCCGTCCGGGTAAAACCACAGTCCGATTTCGCCGGAATCCACCGTCTCTCGGCCATTGGTCGTGTAGTGCAATTGCAGATTAAGACTGGAACCAGCTTTCAGTAATCCACCCGTATTAGGGGGTTCCATGCGTGGTTGGGAACCTGGAATATAAGCTGCAATATTGGCCTGATCTGGATTGCCGCCGCCGAGGAAGCCACCGCGTCGGCTTGCTCCAGGCTCAACCAGGCTATTCAGTGTATGGTGCAGCACGGTGCGGTCTCCGGCAACATATTGACTACCACGTACCCAGTGGTCTTGGTCTGTATCTATCGGCACGGTGATATAACGGTAGTCCAGAACTCCGGTAGCGGGGATAGTTTGAGCAGGAATCTGGATGATGTAATCTGGCTCGCCAAATGCCCACTTGGTTTCTGGCCAGGTCAATGCAGCCAGGGGGTCGTTGTCGCCATCTACGGGCGCTCCAGCCTCGACCCAGTGCACAACTTTCTGGATTTCTTCATTGGTGATCAACATATCGTTGATAAAGTCACCGACGTGACCGTCCAGCTGACCGGGCGGCATGCGCTTGGTCATCAGGACTTCACGAATCATTGGCGCCCAGCCCTGCAGCATGGTGTGACTGTCCATCGCGAAGGGTGCAATACCGCCGGCGCGGTGACAGCTTGCACAATTCTCGGCAATGATTGGTGCTATGTCTTTCTCGTAGGATACGGGAGTTTGCTGGTGGCTGACCGCGAGAGGGTAGCTGACGGCAGCACCGGTGGTAGCCACAACCGCATTGCTAACAGCATTTCCGGCGATAAGCTGTTGCAACGCATTCTCTGCGTCTGCTACCGGACCTCGATATTCAACGGTGAACTGCCTCGGATTAAAGACAAAAACTTCGCCAGTTTTGTCAATACCCATGGCTTCCGAGACAATGCGCGCATCGTCCATCAGTACCGGAATATCAACACCGTACTCGGCTACTTGTGCCTGCACAGCCTCCCGGTTAGATAAGCCCATTGGGTTGATCATCATAAATTCGATGCCCCGATCGGCGTACTTGGTCTGCAGCGCCTCGAAGGCTGGCAGCGCATCTGCAGTCGCCTGACTGTCGTTAGCCTGTACCAGGAAAGCGATAGCGACATGATCGTCGTACCAGCTCATACTGTGAAAATAGCCAGCCTGATCCAGCAGCGAAAAATCGCCTACCCGGTCAGCGGCACTGCCTATTACTGGCACCATAGCTGTCGCCAGAAGTCCCGTCTTAAGCCAAGTTAATGTTCTCAGTGAATATCTCCTGCTATTTCTGCCTAACCGTCGCTAAATTTGATCGCATAGCCTCTAAATCCCGAAAATTCTACGCGGCCGCTGGCTCTACTAAATAAATCGATCGGTTGGCCTGCTTAGTAATGCATCAACTGTACGCAGTAGGCAATATCAGGTCAACCATCCGCGCCCCCATCTTGCATAGAGTAGATTCGAAATCTCTTCATTACTGGCAATAAATTGAGTCCAATCTTTTTGATTTTGAAGCATGGAGTAACGTGACCCTTGCTCCAATAGCTCGTTGTTTTGCCGGAGTTCATAAGCCAAAAAAACCACGCCAGCTATTACCCCGAAGTTCGCTACCAGCGTAAGCCAATGGTTGAGCTTTTCCATATTCATCCAATGCTCTATTTTATCTTTACGACTTCTCTAATTCATAAACCAGCGAGGGGTTCATCACTCATCCCTCCGGTACGGGATATACTCGATCCCTGTTCCCGAATAGGGTTATCGAGCAGGTCCCATGCATCAGTGTCGCTGCTGGTTTAGCCATCGCTGAATTCAAGGGTTTAGGACTAAAACAGCTCGCCAATTACCAGGCAGACATGTAAAACCGCACTCGCTTTACCGCAATCACTTCCCTGCCGGCACAATAGCGATTGCCAATTTCTTCTTATTATGCCATAACGAAAGGTATCTCCCATCTAATACTCCCGGAGCCGCACATGAAGAGAGCAGGCCAGTCACTGCTATTACTTGCCGCCTTATACGCAACTGCAGTTTTCAGTCAATCGATCCCTACAAGCAGCTTTTTTAATACCGATGGGCTTACCGATGTAAGAATATCGCCGAATGGCTCCCGTATCGCCATGGTGTTGTCCATGGACAATTTTGACCGGATTATGATATTGACCACGAATGACTATGAACTGGTGACACAAACTTCAACCCAAGAAGGCCAAATCATCAACGATTATCAATGGAAAGGAAATGATGAAATCATCGTCGCCACCTCACGCATAGGCATCGGCAGGAGTCGCGCGCTTCCCAGTGGAGAACTGTTTGCTTTTCATGTCCCGAGCGCAACAGGCAGGACCATTGCTGGCAGCAATGCCGGCGAACAGGCAATCAACACCTTAAGCCATATTCTGCCTTCTAATCCCGATCAAATCCTGGTGACAAGGTTTGAATTCACCGGGCGCAATCTCGATTCTCGCCCACGCGGTGCCAACCTTTCCATACCTGCTCCCGCTGCCGACAGCAGTTCTGCTGTGCGCATTAGTAATGAACTGAGAGGACCACTTAATGGTGGGGAGCTATTTGCTGACAATCAAGGCGTATTTCGACTCGCCGTTGCCAACAATGATGATAATGCCAGGCTGCGCTATCGCACCTCCGCCGATGCAGATTGGGAAAATATAAGCGATCAATTTAGCCGCACGGCGGCTGATCAAGTGCTGAGCGTTGAAGCTGTTGGTTTCAGCGAAGATAACAACAGTTTTTTCTTCTTGGCCAGAGATTCTGCCAGCACCAAGGCCTTAATGAAATATGACGCAGGCTCCATTACTACTCTGCTCGAATCTGAATCTTTCGATATCAACCAGGAAGACCTGGTGTACGCGATTAATAGCTCTGAAGTTATTGGAGTAAGGCTTGCTGGCGACTATGTCGAGCCCAACTACTTTTCCCAGCACCAGGAAGTTGCACTGCAGCAAAAACTGGATTCCTTTTTCAGTGGAGAACGCATTCAGGTAACCAGTGCCGATGCTGACAAGAATCTGATTGCTTTCAAAGTAAGCAGTCCTCATCGCATTGGCGATTTCTTCCTTTTCAATGCAGAAAATGAAAGTTTGTCTCAGCTGGGCAGTACCAATAGCGAATTAAAGCCAGAGCAGATGGCCGACGTAAATGCTTTTGCAATTCGAAATTCTGCAGGTTTGACCCTACATGGCTATGTCACTGTGCCAGCAGGAACTGAAACAGCCTTGCCTACTGTGGTAATACCCAATGAATTGCCTGTCGGCAGCAGAGCCTTGCCTGAATTCAACCGTGTGGCTCAGTTTCTGGCGCATCACGGTTATGCGGTACTTCAAATCAATACGCGGGGTTCTTCCGGGTTTGGGCTTAATCACCAGCTTGCAGGAACTGGCGAGTGGGGAACAGGGATTATTGATGACATCACGCTGGCAGTAAGATGGGCAGTGCAAAGAGAAATCGCTAGCGAGGACAGTATTTGCCTGTTCGGCACTTCCTACGGCGGCTTCGCGGCAGTCGCTTCGGTCATAGATCAACCCGAACGTTACCAGTGCGCAGCGGCCTTATCGGGCTTTTACGATCTAAGCAGTATTAACACCAACCGCGCCCCTTATTTACCCGTTCCGGAAGCGCGGCAGGCGACTCGAGATTCGATGGATTTGAATCCTGCGGAACGCCTCGAACAATCTCCTTCAGAAAACGTGGATGCAATTCAGGTGCCACTGCTGCTAGCCCACGGAGCTAGGGATACACTGACATCATTCGACCAGGCCGAAGATTTTGTGGAGGCGCTACAGGAAGCCAATAAAGCACATGAGTTCTTCGTCAAGCAAGACGAAGGGCACAATTTCAATTCCTCAGAAAACAGAGTGGAGTTTTTTGACAAATTGGTGGACTTTCTGGATGAGAATCTAAAGTAAATAGGGAAATCAATGGCGTCGTCAGACGACGCCATTGCTCGGCATTACTCTGGCTCTACGCTAAGTGTTTTTGCACCGTCGGTAAACTGTACGTCGCCAAATCCTTTTGGACTAATCTGGTTCCAAATTAAGAGACACATTAGCGCATCCGGGTTAATAATCTAGCTTGCTTATCCTGGTGCATCTGCCGGCGCATAGCCAAAGTGTCCAATGACTCGTGGTAGCGTTAAGGCTTGTAGTAGTTCATAAAACGTTGCTGATACTCCTGTAATTCGCAGGGTAATTACCGAATTATCTATCAAATATTTAATAGCAAGTTAGTGACCTTAATCGTTACGGTGGCGAATAGAAGTGCCGTCTGTCGAAAACAGTGAGGAAATGCTTGACTACAGCCCCCCCCCCCCATCATTACCCTCTTTTGCAACGAACGGTAATTCAATAAGAAATTAACTCTCGAGACACGACTAGCTGCTTGAGGCTCACCACATCGAAGAGATAAGGAGGTTGCCAAGTGTTTATTCCCAGCAGACAGTCCGTTTCAAATCAGCCGTGGCGTCAGGTTTTAGGCGCAATCGGAACCGCATTTATCATGGTGGCAATGACCTCGCCAGTATTCGGCCAGCAGGCCAGCGGCACCACCCCTACTTTCGCCGATCACGTCGCCCCCATCATCTACGACAAATGCGTGGAGTGCCATCGACCAGGTTCTATCGCGCCCATGTCGCTGATTGATTACGACACCGTCAAGATTTGGGCTCAGGTTATCAAAGACCGAGTGGTGAACCGCAAGATGCCGCACTACTTCATTGATAAAACCGTTGGGGTGCAGGGATTTAAGGATGACCGTTCTTTAAATGATGACCAGATCGCCACGATAGTCGCCTGGGTGGATGGCGGAGCACCAGAAGGTGATTCGCGCAATATGCCCACGCCCCCAACTTATGAAGACGATATTGCCTGGACGCTTGAGGATGAAATGCGCCGGCCACCAGATTTGATTATACCAATCCCGGATCCATTTACTGTTCCCCCGGGCAGTCCTAACTGGTGGATGACGTTCTTCAGCGATACAGGCCTGACCGAGGATCGCTGGATAACGGCCTTCGAAACTAAACCCAGCGCAGACGGATACCAGGTAGTGCACCATGCGGTAACTCAAATGGAGTTTCCCGAAGGTGGTGGGGGATTTCTCAGTGAGTACGCACTGGGCAAGACGGCGGATATAAACCCGCCCGGCACGGGTCAGTTAATCAAGGCAGGCACCCGGCTGCGCTGGAATATCCATTACGCGAGCAATCCGGACGGATTATCGCATACGGACCAGTCCAGGCTGGCGTTGTGGTTGCTGCCGCTGGGGGAAGAACCAGAGCACCGGCTGGTCCGCTCCCATATGGGAGATAATGAGGATCTGGACCTTCCCGGGGGGGGAAGAGGACGTCCGCACCGATGGCTATGAATTCATCAGCCAGAACATTCGCATTACCGCGTTCCAGCTCCATCTTCACAACTTTGGCACCCAGCAATGTCTGGAAGTGATCTACCAGGACAATCGCCGGCAGACCCTGAGCTGCGCATTTTGGGATTTCGGTTGGCACATCGCCTATAACTATCTGGAAGACGTGCAGCCGCTGATTCCGAAGGGGTCCATGATGCACGTGACCAGTTGGTACAACAACTCAACCAGCAATCCCTGGGCGGGCGATTCGCGCAACTGGGTCGGGTTTGGACAGCGCTCGACAGATGAAATGGCATTCTCCTGGATCAGTTGGTATGGACTAACTGATGAGGAATTTGAAGCGGCTGTCGCTGAGCGCCAGGCGGCTGGCTTGGGTGCAGGCAGCGATTAGTAGATACATGGGGTCAGAGTGAAAACTACTGTATTTTTACTCTGACCCCAATTTTAAAAAAATTAGAGGCGCCGATCTACAATGGTGATTCGTAATAAGCATGCAATGTACAACGGATTGTTGACGCTGTTGTTAACCCTCCCGTTAACAAGTGTTAGCGGAGTTGCAACAGCGCAAATACTCCACCGTTTTGGGCAGAGCATACAGCCAGTATACGAAGGATTTGAGCAAAATTCCGATGGCAGCTATACCCTGTGGTTCGGCTATCTGAATCTTAACTTCGATGAAGCGCCTGACGTTGAGTTGGGCGCCAGCAACTCGTTTCAGTTGGCGTCAGGCGTCATTATCGCCGGCCCGGTTGACCAGGACCTGATCCTGGAGAATGCCGGTCCAATTGACCGGGGGCAGCCCACGCATTTCTACCCCAGGAGGCAACAGTTTGTGTTCAGCGTTGAGGTTCCGTCAGACTTTATCGACAAGGAGTTGATCTGGACCCTCACATACAATGGTGAAACCCGCACCGCAGTTGGGTCGATTGAGAAAGGCAATATCTGGGGAGTGGATGAGGGCGTTTGGAGTGCCAACCGTGGCCGCGGCACCAACGGCCGCACCGGTGTGGCCTATTCGAATCAACCCCCCGCACTGCGTATGGTGGGTGTTGAAGGCCAGTTATCTGCAGCCGTGGGTAACCCGGACTTTCGCCAGTGACGATGGCCTCCCTGGACCGCGTGAAGGGCCGAGCCGTAGAGTGCAGTCAGCACTGCCAAACAATCTTCCGGTAGTGGGTGGGGGCATCGGCCGCAATTCACCCAAATCCCAAAGCGTCATTAACTTTGTTGACGCAGATAAAACCGGATTGGCTGTTACCTGGATCAAATACCGGGGGCCAGGCCAGGTTAAGTTTGAATCAGCGGTAACGGCTCTTGCCTCCAGCGGAGAAGAAACCGTGGCGTCGGCCAGCTTCAGCCAGAGCGGCACCTACGTGCTGCGCGCATACGCAGATGATGGAAACTTCACCAGATCTTCTGATGTGACGGTGATTGTAAGATAATGTTAAGAATTAACAGGGGCAGATTTATTTTCGTCTCCAGAAAGTAAATCTGTCCCTAATTATGTCATTTGCTTACTTCAAAACCCTTCGAAATACCTTGGGATCCACTTCCGGAAACAACCTGTTTGCGATAGATTTGTAGGCTACAACGATAGGCCTGGGGTCGGACCACGGCAGTTCGTGCATCGGCATTCTCACTTCGGCGCGTTCAAATCCTGCCTCAATAAGTCGCTCCAGGATATCCATCCCGTATGTTCGAAATGCCAATATCGGTTGGTTCTCTCGTATGGGGTCAATGTGATATTTCGGGGTTTGCAAGTATTCGATATCGCCCTCAGAGTTGAGCCGGGTGCGCTCGAGAGTATTATTCTCGAGATCGATAGGCACCGTAAACACGCAGACGCCGTCTTCCCTTAATACTCGGTGTATTTCCGCAAATCCCTGTCGGTCGTTCGGCACGTGTTCAAATACTTCAGAAGACGTACAGGCATCGAAAGCCTTCTCGTCGAAAGTGAGTCGTTGGACATCTTGACACTGAACACCATTTTTAAGTTTCCCAGGCTCAGTATCTTCAAAGTACTCGGAGCAGCTTAAGGCAACGCCGCTGTCTTTAAGAAATTTTACGAAGGGACTGCGAGAGGAAAGCATTGCATCGCTTTCATCTCCTAATTTAATCTGCTCCTTTTTACTTCTAATCCGATGACCCTGTAAACTCTTTCGTCACTATTTTAATCAGAGAAATGCAATGCCTTCGCTGAATTACAGCGGGCAAGGAGATGCTGGGAGCCGGCACCTTCGGTTGTCTGGGCAAGCTGGCAAAAGTTCAGGGAATTCGAAAACTACTGGCTTGAGCCCGGTTACTGACCGCGGCTATTTTAAACGTGGTCTGTCCGCTAATTTTAGAATAAAGTGTGTGATCAAAGCGACTCTTGGAGAACTCCCCTCATGCTGCAAGCGCTGAAATGGAAATTGATCACTACCCCTGGTGCTGTCGGCGTCATAGCGCTGCTGGCATCCGCGGCGGGCCTGGCACAGCAAGCTGGATTCGCCAGCTGGCAAGATGATCTCGCACCGATTGCGGCGACCCAGTGGAATTACGACAGCGCTGCCCATCTCCTGGAGCGTGCCGGTTTTGGGGGTACACCGGCACAGATCGCCGCACTCGCAGCCATGACGCCAGCCACAGCTGTGCGTAGCCTGGTCTACTTCGACGACGTCGATAACAGCCACTTGCTGCCGTTCGACCATTCCGGCATTCATGATCCTGGCCTGGAGCCTTTTCCACCAAGCCGACCGGCAACCACCGAGTTGGCAAAAGCCACTGGCGAAGCCCTGGGAGTCAAGGTTAAAGCCAATGGCAACCGACGCCTGCAACCGGTGGTAAACAAGTTTTTCTACTGGCTGCGCGCCAGCGTGCTGGAAACCAATCGTGTGGCCTACTGGTGGGCCAACCGCATGGTCGCCTCCAACAGTCCGCTGCAGGAAAAGATGGCGCTGTTCTGGCACGGGCATTACGCGATTAACGAGAGTAAAGTCCGCGATTACCGCAAGCTACTGAATGAACTTGAACTGTTTCACGCGATGGGAACCGGTAGCTTCCGTGATCTCATGGTGGCCATAGCGCAGGACCCGGCGATGCTGTCCTTCCTCGATGCCGGCGTCAATATCAAGGGCGCGCCGAATGAGAACTTTGCCCGGGAAATCATGGAATTGTTCACCATGGGTGTGGGCAATTACAGCGAGACCGATATCCGCGAGGCTGCTCGCGCCTTCACCGGCTGGAACTACGTCGATCTGGACTTCGTCATCAACGAAGACCTGCACGACAGTGATTCAAAAACCTTTCTTGGCCACACTGGAAATTTCGATGGTGTCGAAATTATCGACCTGATCATGGAGCAACCGGTAACCGCCGAGTACATCGCCAGCAAGCTCTATCGTTTCTTTGTACGACAGAATTTGAGCGCCGAACTGGCGACGGAACTGGGCGACATCTTCCGCGCTGCAGACTACGAAGTGGCGGTGCTGCTCGAGGCCATCTTCATGTCGAAGGATTTTTACAGCGCCGCCTCCGTCGGCAACCAGATCAAGAGTCCGGTACAACTGGCGGTGTCCACTTACAGAAAGCTCGGACTGGACAATGTCCCTGGCGTACCGGATTTCAATCGAGCCACCGCGGCACTGAGCCAATCCCTGTTTCGGCCACCGACGGTGGCAGGATGGGCGGGCGGGCGCAGTTGGGTGACACCGGGACTGCTACTCGAGCGCGGTAACTTTGCCCGCGACGTACTGTTTCCAGATATTAATTTTATACCGCCGGACCGGCGCAACGGCAGCAGAGAGATCCAGAGCGTTGCCGATCGTATCCGTCGGGGCCTTGATATCACTGCAGCGACGCAGCCCTCGGCCCTGGGGGACGGCAATATCATGGCGGAGTCTAATATGCTGGCGGATCGCGACGAAGACTTTAACACCCGCTACGGCAGCTTTCGCGGCTGGCAGATGGCCATCGAGCGGGTAAAGCCAATACCCCGCCACACCGCACAAATTAATCTGAGCGCGCTGGTGCTGGAGCAGGGCCTGGGAAGTACCGGCGCGGTGGTGGACTATTTTATTGCCCGCTTCATGCGCGTCGCACCGGGAGATGACTCCCGCCGCATGCTCGTCGAGTTTCTCAGTGATGACCTGGGTACAACAGACATCGCGACCGCACAGACTTATATGGAAGATTCCCTCAGACTGGTGCTACACCTGATCATGAGCCAGCCTGAATACCAGTTAGGGTAGTTAATTAATCAGTTAACTTACTGGTTAATTATCTGGATTACTATTCGCTAAGCCACCGCTTGCGAGGAGCATTATGAAAAAACATGAGCTGTTTCGAAACAAGCTGAAGCGTCGCGACTTGCTGCGGACCGGCATGGCTGGACTCGGACTCGGTGCCGGTATCGCTACCCTGAGCTCCAACTTCATGACACCTTCGTTGCTTGGACGCGCTGCCGAAGCGGCGGCCGCGCAGGCGGCTGCCAATGGCAAGATTCTCGTGGTACTGGAGCTATCCGGCGGCAACGACGGGCTCAACACGGTGGTGCCGTACGGCGATGATGCCTATTATCGCCACCGGCCTAACATCGGCCTGCCCAGGAATGAACTGCGAATACTTGACGATCACTTCGGCTTCAACCCCGGGATGGCCGGCTTCGAACGCCTCTACAAGGATGGCAAGATGGCCATTGTCCACGGTTGTGGCTACGACAATCCGTCTTACTCACACTTCACATCCATGGCTTACTGGCATACCGCGGCCCCCAACAGCGGCGAAGAATACGGCTGGGTCGGACGCCTTGCAGATACCCTGGCGCCGTCTGCGCCCGCCAACTTCCTGGTGAACATCGCCGCACGCCAGTCCCTGGCAGTGCGTAGTGCACAGCACGTGCCCGTGGTCTTCGATGCGCCCAATAGATTCATGCGCGAATCCTTCTACGAGGAAAAGGACGCCCTGGCCATCGTCCCCGATGTCGGCCAGGTCGACAATCCATCGCGCCGATATCTGCTGGATATTGCCCGCAGCGCCAATGATGCGTCGGCGCTGGTGCGTGAGGCCTGGTCGAATTACAGCTCGCCGGTGGACTACGGCGTTAATGGCCTGGATCTGCCCAAGATTGTAGCGCTACTGGACGCCGGCATGCCCACCAGCCTCTACTACGTGTCCTACCGCAACAATGCCTTCGATACCCACGTGTTTCAGAACAATCTACACCGGCGCTTACTGACCTATACCGCCGATGCCGTGTCGGCGTTTATGCAGGATCTGGAGCGCATCGGGCGGGCAGACGATGTCGCCCTGATGATCTTCTCGGAGTTTGGGCGACGGGTTCCAGAAAACGCCAGCCTGGGCACGGATCATGGTGCTGCCAACGCCATGTTTGTGGTTGGCAACCAGGTCAAAGGCGGCCACTACGGTGAACTTCCGAGCCTGACGCAGCTGACCGAGGGCGACAATCTATCCTACACCACGGATTTTCGTCGAGTCTACCGCACTATGATCAGTGAATGGTTGGGGCTCGAGGATACGTCGGCTCTGCTCAATGGCGACTTCGAGTCGTTTGATCTGTTCGCATAAATCCACGCAGAGCCGGGAATAAAAAGATACAGAGATTCAGAAATTCCCGTGGCTGTCGTATTTATCCCTAATAGTGATCACACACCTTCAGCTGTGGATGGCAGGAGCAAGCAATGACCCGTAATAAGGGAAAAAAACCGACGCCTATAGCGAGAACGACCCGCGGTTGAGAGGAGAAAAGGAGGACAGGCTGCCGAAAAAACTCTACGAAGCTGAGTTGTTTCGACTGCAGGTGGAATTGGTCAAGTTGCAGGAATGGGTGAAGAAAAAGGGACTCAAGGTTGTGGTCATCTTTGAGGGCCGCGATGCCGCCGGTAAGGGCGGCGTCATCAAGCGCATTATTCAGCATATGAATCCCCGGATTTGTAACATCGTGGCACTGCCCGCCCCCACCGAACGGGAAAAATCTCAGTGGTATTTTCAACGCTATGTCTCCCATCTGCCGGCGGCGGGCGAGATCGTGCTGCTCGACAGAAGCTGGTATAACCGTGCCGGGGTCGAGTATGTGATGGGGTTCTGTTCCGAGGAAGAGCATGAAGACTTTCTGCGATCCTGTCCCGAGTTCGAACGCATGCTGGTGCGCTCCGGCATTATCCTCGTCAAATACTGGTTTTCCGTCAGTAATCTAGAACAGGAGCGACGGTTTCAGGCGCGCAGACTGGAGCGGCACAAGCTATGGAAACTGAGCCACATGGATATGCAGTCGCGCTTGCGCTGGAAGGAATATTCAATGGCCAAGGACTCGATGTTCTCTTCCACCGATATCAAGCAAGCACCCTGGTACGTGGTGCCCTCAGACGACAAGAAGCGCGCCAGGTTGAATTGCATATCGCATTTATTGAGCATGATCCCCTACAAGGATTTAAAACCTGGTGCGTTTGAACTGCCGCCGCTGAGTGATGAAGGCGGATATATACGCCCACCCATGCACGATCAAACTTTCGTGCCAAAAAAGTTTTAATAAGACATCGAAGCGGGGCCGACCACGTGACTTTCCGACCACAGTTGCAGCAGCAACGCTGTGCCCGCATACAAGACTAATTTTACGCGTAAATTAAGTTGGCTCCCGGACTAACAGGAATAATTGTCAACTTTTCCTCTATAGCCATTTCGATGGCGTCACTGCAGGAACTGGACAATCGGTTTTAGCAGGGATACCTTTTGTTGTGCTAGGGCACCCTGGTCACCGGCGGTACCATCATGGCTGGCTCGAGGTCCCGGTTCACGTGGATTACCTGAGTGTGCGTCCCGTACCCGAATAGAGTACTGGCAGACGACTACGTCAACCCGGTGCTGGGTTCAGACTTCCAGATCAGGACGCAATAATCCACCAGCAGCTGGAGTCCGGGTAAACTGCTGTCTTTTTGCTCTGACCCCATCTATTCTTTAACCCTCGGCCCGTACAACGGGCATAAATTGAAGCCCCAAAAAGAGGTGCCTATGAAACGTATACTGCTTGCGGCCGTAATTTTCGGCCTTGCGATTACTTCAAGCTTCGCCCAGACTGTTCCCGAACTTCCTTTCGAATCCGTACCCAATCCGCTGAAATTGCCCGCCGACATCCACTTCGGCGAGATTGCCGGTGTAGCAGTGAATTCGGCAGGCCATGTCTTCGTGTTCTCCCGCGGCAATTCGGTGGGCCCGGCCTATATGGCTAGTGCCTCCCAGCTTCTCGAGTTCGATTCCAACGGTAATTTTGTGCGCGAGATCGGCAAAAACCTGAACGCCTGGTCCTACGCACACGCCGTTCGCATCGATCCTCAAGACAACATCTGGGTAGTGGACAAAGGCTCTAATATGATTCTCAGGTTCACACCGGAAGGTCACGTGGATTGGGTCTTCGGCCGCAAGGGCGAAGCCTCACACATTCAGGTACCACCTGACTATGAGACCGTAATGGCCAGAAGACTATCGCGTATGGGCGTGGACGTGGACATTCCCGAAGAAAACAACCCGCGCTGGCCCATTCCAGTGCACAGAGATAATGTTTTCAACCAGCCCACCGATGTGGCGTGGGACTCACAAGGTAATTCCTACTTCAGCGACGGCTACATCAACTCCAGGGTTGGCAAGGCCAATGCGCGAGGCGAATGGGTCACCAGCTGGGGCTCACTGGGCACCGGCCCAGGTCAGTTCGACACCCCCCATGGCATCGCCGTTTCACCGGCTGATGAGATTTACGTGGCCGATCGCGGCAATCGCCGTATTCAGGTATTCGAGCCGGACGGCACCTATATCCGCGAATTCACCATCGACGTGCCGGTTGACACCTCCCGCGGCAAGATCGTGTACGGGCGTGAAAACCCCGACGGCAAGACCGGATCTCTAGCCCCCGGAGCGCCCGATGCTCTGTGTATGACGCCGGGACCAAATCCCGTACTCTTCGTCGGCGATATATATCCAAGTCGTATCTACAAGGTATCGCTGCAAGGTGAGGTGCTTGGAGTCTACGGCCAGCCCGGACGTAACCTCGGTGAGTTCGGCTGGATTCACGCCATCGCCTGTCCATCCGAAGATGAAATCTGGGTCGGTGAGCTAATCAACTGGCGCCTGCAGAAGCTGGTTACCAAGGGCAGAGCCGGCGATTAGAAAGAACGGGGAAATAGGGACGGAGGGAATTCTTTCGTCTCTTTTTTATGGTTGGAACCTTATGTTTTTATTCCCTCCGTCCCTATTTGCTGCCAAGCCCCGTTACACGCATCAACCAACTGCAGCGGTTTTTGAATTCTTAGGAGAATAGGTGGGGAATAGGGTCTTCACGTTTACACCTTGACTTCGCTTACCTGTATCTGCGGCTCGACATTCGTGTAGTTTGGCATATCCGCCATGATGTCTGACGCATGGGGACCGAAGGCTGTCTGAAAATCCGCCACAGAGTCGAAGTACAAATGACCCATGGCTACAAACGCTGCGCCTGAGTCTGGATCGGCACCTGAAATTCCTGCTTCCACCGCGATACTCTTGCAGGCATCGCCCAGTTTCTCCTGCACCATAGGTATTTGACTGCCGCAATAATAGTCCATATCAAATGTGGCATCAGCACTGTTCGGGTAGAGCACGCTCACTTTAATCATCTTAATTGTCCTTCGTGGTAAATTAAGTATTAACAATCTGCCCAAACTATCACAGTTCGAGATTAGAGCCGACCGCGCTTAACTGCAAATTAATTCAACAAACCCTTCGCTTCTGCGCGCATTCAAACGATAATCGCGCCCAACCCAATAGCTAACCGAGTGAGCTCTATGTTCAGACGTCTCAAACATTGCCACAATGTGGAAGATCTCCGCCTGTTGGCGAAGCAACGGCTTCCCGGTCCGATTTTCCACTATATCGATGGGGCTGCGGATGATGAGGTAACATACCGCCGCAATACCTCGGCGTTCGATGACTGCGATCTGGTGCCAAATGTGCTGGCTGGCGTAAAGGACATCGACATGTCCGTGACCGTCATGGGTCAGAAACTGGATATGCCAGTCTTCTGCTCCCCAACTGCCTTACAACGCCTGTTCCACCACGACGGTGAGCGCGGGGTAGCACGGGCTGCTGAAAAATACGGCACCATGTTTGGTGTCTCCTCCCTGGGCACCGTAAGCCTCGCTGAAATCGGCGCGATGATTTCTACCCCGAAAATGTTTCAGTTTTATTTTCACAAGGACAGGGCCATCAACGATGCCATGGTGCAGCGGGCACAAGACGCTGGCTTCGACACGCTGGCGCTGACCGTCGATACCATCACCGGCGGCAACCGCGAGCGTGACCTGTATACGGGCTTCACCTCACCACCGCGACTGAGTCTGAGCAGCCTCATGAGTTTCGCCCTACACCCCGCCTGGGCTTTGAACTATTTCTTTCGCGAGGCATTTGAGCTTGCCGAGCTAAAAGATTTTGTGGAGCAGGGCTCAAACGTTGCGGTCTCTATCGGCGACTATTTCGCGACCATGCTGGACCAGTCGATGAACTGGGCAGATGCCGAAGCGCTGCGCGGGCAATGGGGCGGGCAATTTTGTCTGAAAGGGATCATGAGCGTCGCCGATGCACGGAAAGCGGTAGACATCGGCGCCGATGCCATCATGGTATCGAACCACGGTGGGCGCCAGCTCGATGGCTCGCGCTCGCCATTCGACCAGATAGCTGAAATCAGCGATGCGGTGGGTGACAAAATCGATGTCATTATGGATGGCGGCATTCGCCGAGGCACCCATGTGTTAAAGGCGATAGCCGCCGGCGCCACAGCCTGTTCCGGCGGGCGCATGTATCTGTATGCCCTGGCGGCGGCCGGACAGCCCGGCGTCGAGCGCGCCCTGCTCAATCTTAAAATTGAAATCGAGCGTGACATGAAACTCCTGGGCGTAAGCAGGATTTCACAACTCAATCGCGAGATGCTGCGCTACCGCTAACACATTGTATTCAGTAGTGGTGATAGCAAGGACAGTGAGTTTTAGCTTCGGCCGCAACAACATAAGAGTCAGAAGCAGAATGATAAAAAAATTGTGGGCAAATAAAATGATCGCTATTACAGCTTTCATGACAATTACCCTGGTACCCATACTGATTCTGCTATGGTGGTATATGTCTACTCTGTAGCTTAGGGAAGCTCTGATTCATGCATCGAAGTCTCTGCCCCTGCAACTCCGGCAAAACCTATAACGCCTGTTGTGGCCCTTATCTGGATCGCAGCACCACGGCTAAAACCGTGAAACAGTTGATGCGTTCCCGTTACAGTGCTTATGCCTTGGGTGGGCATGAAAATTACTTGTTGGAAAGCTGGCACCCGGCTGCTGCTGGCGGCCTGACTGCCGAATCTATGTCCGCCGCAAAAATTCAATGGCAAGGCCTGGAGATTCTGAACTTTAGCCAACCGGGCAATGCTGGAACGGTGGAGTTTCAAGCACAGTTTATCGATGGCAATGGCAAGCCTGGTGTACATCACGAGATATCACGCTTTATCCGCGTGCAGGGTAAATGGCTGTATGTGGATGGCGACTAAGATTTAGCGTCTCTTACATTTATCTGTCTATCCTCTCCAAGCCTGCCCTATCCTCTCACCTGTCTTGCACCAGGAAAATGTGAACATTCTCGCTACCGGGACTTTTCCACCCCGGGTACTTGGCCTCGAATTTTTGGATGACTGGCTGCTTCGCGCTTTCATCGCTGACGTAGCTGAGGGTCTGATCATATACGTTATCGCCAATCTTCAGACGCACGCGGGGATCTCGTATCACATTCCTGTTCCAGCCCCTGGTGTCTGGAAAGACGCCACCCTGATAGTAGGCCGAGAACAGATAAAATCTGCCGTTGTACTCCGCACAGTAGGTGGTGATGGAATGGGGGATCCCATAGCGAGTATTGGTCTGGACGAAAATTTCTTCGAAATCATCGGTAAAGGTCCAGTCCGAGACCGGCTCGGTAACCCGCTCGCCCGCCAACCACAATCCGGGGCGCTGGTCCTGCGGTTCTAATCCAAAAGTGCGTAGCGACACGAGTGTAGCGATCACCAACAACACCAGACTTATACCGGCTAGCTTAACTATTTTTTTCATAGGCTCATCAAATTAAAATCACAGGGCGGATTGAGGTCATAGTAATTACAGACTCGATTTTGCCCGGTAACATTCACCGTGATATAGCCTTCGTAAGAGAGCCCGCCAGGATCGGCCTGCCCCTCTACTGCTCGGATTCTGCGAGTGCTTCCTGCACTCAGGCCCCGCGTAGAATATTTACCATGCCGTAGTTACCCTCATGACAGGCATACTCGTACAGCTGACCCGCAACATTGGTCATGGATACAATCGCGGTGAACTTGTCGGTATAGGTGGAGGGGTCGTCGATGGTAAATTCATAGTCGGCGGTATAAGGGCCGACGCGAGTGAAGCGCTCGGTAAGCACTTTGTCTGCGGCGACGCTAAGCATGGTGACTGAGCAGCCATAGCCAAGCAGGCAGCTTAGAATAATTGGCGAAATTGATTTTCCCATTGTTCGCTCCGTAAGGGAATTGGATTCGCTGCTTGGACGGTAGCTTATTCACATGAGCAGTACAAATGAATTATGTATCCGATCCAAGCTTCAGGGCACCTGTGAATAACGCGGCGCAGCTCTCAGCGGCGCCCTATTGTAGTGGCAGCAATTTAGCTGCCCTGTAAGTGGCTTCATGAATGTAGCGGTGAGCACGTTTGACTAAGCGGCCAGTCCTGCCGCGTAGGCGGAAGACCATGCCCACTGAAAGTTGAAGCCTCCAAGCTGACCGCTGACATCCAGCACCTCCCCCACGAAGTACAGGCCCGCCTGCTGCTTGGCTTCCATGGTTCTGGAATTAATACTGTTGGTATCAACCCCCCCGAGGGTGACCTCGGCGGTACGATAGCCTTCCGTCGCAGAGGGTTTCAGGCGCCAGGCATTAATTTGTTGGCCTATTGCCCGTAGCTGCTTGTCCGAAAATTCAAGCAACGGCGTTGCCCCCGACTGCGACCACCACAGCGCCTGCAATTCGTTTACCAGTGATTTAGGCAGCTTTTGACTAAGCAAGGATTTTAATAGACTCTTGCGCTTTTCCTGTTTCGCTTGCACTAGCCATTGGCCAGCATCAGTTGCAGGCAAAAGATTCAATTTAATTTCATCTCCCGCACGCCAGTAATTTGAAATTTGCAAGACAACCGGACCGCTGATGCCTCGATGGGTAAATAGCATCTGCTCGGTAAAAGCCCGACCGTTGCAACTGACTTCTACTTCGAGAGACGATCCAGACAGGCGCTCACAAATCGACTGCATCGAATCCGTAAACATAAAGGGCACCAAGCCGGCACGCCGTTCGATCAATGGCAGTGAAAACTGCCTGGCTATCGCATAACCAATACCACTGCCACCCAGAGTCGGTACTGACAAAGCGCCGGTGGCTACCACCAGTGACTGACAGGTCAGCCTCCGCAAATTCCCGCGTCCGGCAGCGCCCTGCGTTACTTCAAGCTGGTAATTGCATTTTTTAGACGTCTGCTTTACAGCCTCCACAATGGCGATATCACAGTGGGTTTTAATCTCCACAGCGGCGCGTTCACATTCCTGCTCAAGCATCGCCAATATATCCCTGGCCGAATGCAGGCAAAACAATTGACCGTGCCTGCGTTCTTCGTATTCGATGCCGTGTTTCTCAACCATGGCGATAAAGTCCCACTGACTGTAACCACTGAGGGCAGATTTGCAAAAATGCGGATTGTTGGAAATAAAATTGTCGGCTTCGACTAGCAGGTTGGTAAAATTGCAGCGTCCACCTCCGGACATCAGTATCTTTTTACCGGCCTTATTTGCCTTCTCCAGCACCAGCACGCTGCGCCCCCGATTGGCGACAGTAATCGCACACAGCAAACCCGCGGCACCTGCGCCAAGGATAATTACATCGTAGTCACAAGCTGAATTCGTAGTCATGATATTTTGTATGACAGAGGCCACTGCAAGCAAGGCAGAATTAATCTAAATCCCTCGGCTCAGCAGGTATTGACCAGACCCGCCTGCTTTCCGAAGTAGTTAACTTTTAGTCCAGCAAAGGTGAGCACTTGCATTGCGGCTTAAGGGGCTGGGATAGCATGCCCAATCATGGTGCTGCTATCGATTCGCCCCCTGGTTATCGTTGGGCTGCAGATCGAGGGTAAAAGTAAGCGGAACCGAGACCGGATTGAAGCAGAAGGCATCATCGCAGGCCTGGTAGTCAAAACTGCCGCTTAAGGTCAGAGCGTCCAGCTCCTCCAGGGCAGCCCCCGCTTCCGCGGACGCCTCCACCACGACTTCCTGTAGCAGTGTGAACGGTTGCATATACACGGGTACATACTCATCCAGCGGCTCGAAGTGATAGATTTCGGATGCTGGAAAATCCACCGGCTCAAAGCGAACATGTTCAGACGGTGCAAAATTGAGACCAATAACGCGGTAACCCATGGTCTCGGCGCCGGGTGCATACACGTGCATGTCCGCGCCCGGCTCGACGTCGACGGCAATAGAAAATCGAGCGCCGGCCGACACGCTGGAGTTACTGGGATAGGCGGTGAAATTTAATTGCGCGGTCTCTCCGGTAATGGCAGCAATTGGCGACAGACCTATACCAAGTTTCAACATCACATTGCTGGTGGTGTTGCGCTCGCGATAGAACTCTTCGAAGAAGCGGGAAACGACACGGTCCTCAGAGTTGAGCATAAAGGTGCCGGGGAATGGCGTGCCGACGATAATCTGATTGGAGCCGAAGATGGAGACGTACTTTGCGATATCTGCAACCACGCCGGGGTCTTGCTGATTGGGTCCCATGGCCTCCGCGGCGACGGTATTGAGAATCCCGTATTCTGTAATGATCAGTGAGCCTTCATCCGATAACAGCGGAAAAGTTATACCGCGTCGTTCGGCGAAATCGGCGAGCACTGCCGGTGAATCGTAACTGATCGCTACGATTCCTATTCCAGAACGCTTGAGTTCTTCCAACTGGCCTTGCAACTCCACGAGTTGCGCTTTGCAGTAGGGTCACCAGTCTGCCGAGCGATGGAACAACAGCATGGTGCCGTTGGGTCCCCGGAGGGAATCCAGAGTCTGGATCTGACCGTTTTGATCCGGCAGGCTGAATGTGGGCACGCTGTCGCCTATCTGAGGACCCAGTGCTGAAACGTCAATGGCCACTCTCGCTGCGTCCGGAGAATCTGCTGCCCAGGAAGGCATGGCAAGCGCAAGCATGGCCAGCACGGCGGTCGCCGTTAGTCTTCGAAATAATGCTCTCATCATAGCTGTCCCAATTAATGTGATTCAGTTGTCTCGGCCTGGTCTGCTGCTTACCAGATCACCGAGTTGTAGCGTCCACGACACGGGAATCGAGGTGGGCAGATAACAGATAGCTTCATCACAGGCCTGGTATTCAAAACTACCCGAGATAGTCAAACTGTCCTGGCCGCTCAGGGCTCGCTGAGACTCTCTGTCACCACCCAGCACCACTTCCTGCAGCAGTTTGATGGCCTGCAGATAAACCGGCACGGTTTCGTCAAAGGGCTCGAAATAATAGGACTCTGACTCGGGGTATTGCATGGGCAGGACACGGATATGAGGATTGGAATCCAGCGTCAAACCAACCACCTGATACTTGTCGGCTCCGGGCGCGTACACATGCATGCCAGGTTTGGGTTGTATATCCATGACCAAAGCGAAGCGATTGCCTGCCACGATCGTCTGATTACTGGAATAGGTGGTCAAATCCAATTGTACAGTCGACACTATAGTGGCGGCCACTGGCTCAATGTCTTCACCAAGCCTCAAGAGTATGCTGGAAACCGTGTTGCGCTCTTCATAGGCTTCCTCAAAATGGCGTTCCTGCACTACACCGCTACTATCGAGAAGGAAAGTGCCGGGAAAGGCAATGCCCACAAAAAGCGAGTTAGCGCCGGTGACTGACACATAGGTGCGAAAAGCCTTCGCCAGTTCCGGGTCATCCAGTCCGTCCTCCACACCCCATTGCGGTACCGGATTTAACAGATCGAATTTCTCGATGACTGAGGAACCGAGGTCGGCCAACATTGGGAAGCTAATGCCGTGCTCGTCGGCAAAGGCTTTCACCGTTTCCTCGGAGTCGTAACTTATGCTGGCGACGTTTATGCCTACATCTTGCAACTTCTGATAATCAGCTTGCAGCTGCACGAGCTGCGATTTGCAGTAGGGTCACCAATCTGCGGAACGGACAAATACCAGCATCATGCCGTTGGGACCAAGAATTGAATCCTGGTTCCAGACCTTGCCATTCTGATCCGGCAAGCTGAACTCAGGCACTGACTCGCCTACCTGGGGTCCACGGGCCGACAGGTCGATAGCTTCTCTCTGCGCACTCGCAGTGGACGCTAACAGCAGCAAGCCAGCGGCCAATCCCAGGCTGGTCACATTTTTTAGAATTTTTTGCATCATCGCTTCCGCTTTCTTCTTGTATCTTTACCGCAGCAAGCAGTTGAGCTGCGATGAATTCACTGAAAACAAGAAATTACCACATCATTTAGCTAACTACCATTGTGCTTGCTGGAGGATCGGTGGCGAGGGAAGTGCAATATGAAGGCATATCGAGTATCCTAAGAATTCATTTTTACTCTGACCCCGTAGTTAAATCAAATAATTAACTACACTTTCGCCAATTTGAGGTTACTGCACTATGAAAACACTATTAGGAGCCTCCAGCTCGATCCTGTTACTCCTGTTTATCGCCAGCCAGGTTGTTGCTCAATCCGATAGCAATTGGCAATTACCGAGAACCATAGACGGGCACCCCGACCTGCAGGGGGTCTGGGAGAACAACACCATTACACCCGTGGAACGCCCCGATGTATTTGGCGATAAGGAAGTTCTCACCGACGAAGACGTGGCTTTTCTGGAACGCCGACTTAGGGAAATAACTGCAGAAGGCAGCGATGCCCTGTTTGGCGAGGGTGTGCTGGCAGCTGCCTTTGCCGGTGAGGTGGTCTCGTATGACCCCTCAACTGGCAACTACGATTCACAATGGATGGTAGATCGCAAAATCCACCGTCGCACTTCCCAGATCATCGATCCACCCAATGGCAAATTCCCGCCGCGTACCGAGGGCGCCATCGCTGTGTCCAGGGAACTGAGAGAGTATCGAAGCGAACATCCTGCGGATTCCTGGCTCGATCGGCCGCTGGGGGAACGCTGCGTCTCTTTCGGTGCTCCTCGCCTGAGTTCCGGCTACAACAGCTACTGGCAGATCGTGCAATCGAAGAGTACGGTAGCGATCATTCAGGAAATGGCACATGACGTGCGCATCATTCCACTGGTAACCAAACCGCATATCGACGCAGACATCAAGCTGTGGCACGGAGATTCCCGTGGCTACTGGGATGGCGACACCCTGGTGATAGAGACCAGTAACTATTCCGACAAGAGCAGTTCCGGACCAGAGGCTTCGAGGAAGGTGATCGTCGAACGTCTGACACGAATTGGCGAGACCTCGATGCAGTACCAATATACCGCCAACGATCCCGGTAGCTACACCGCTGCCTATACCCGGGAAATCATTTTCGATGGCACCCCGGACAAAATTTATGAGTACGCCTGCCATGAAGGCAATTACGGCATGGCGAATATTCTTTCCGGTCATCGTGCAGAAGAAAGGATGGCGGCAGCAGCGGGCAACGATTAGAGATCTAAAACGGGGTCAGAGTAAAATTGATTAGAGTGACTGCAAATATTGGTATACTCAAAAATCAATTTTACTCTGACCCCCAGTTATTTAATTTTATTCTGACCCCGTTTATTGACCCCCATTTATTCTTCACTCTGACCCCATTTCTACTGGCATTGGAGCATTGCTATGCTAAGACAGATTCCACTTGCGGCATGGGTGCGAATGCTCCCGCGTGCGTCCCTGCTGCTTTTTATTGCAGTCTTCCTGATTCGAACCAACGTTACAGCGCAGTCGTCCGACGACTTCATCCCGGTCACAGACGCAATGCTGCAAAACCCGGCAGCGGCGGATTGGTTGATGTGGCGACGCACGCTGGACAGTTGGGGCTATAGTCCGCTGGATCAGGTCAACCGCGAAAACGTCGACCAACTGCGCATGGTCTGGACCCGGGACCTGGCAGTAGGCACCGGTGAGATTACGCCGCTGGCATACAACGGGGTGCTCTACGTACCGCAGGTCAGTGACGTCATTCAGGCCATCGATGCGGTGAGTGGTGACCTCATCTGGGAGTATAGCCGCGACATTCCGGAAGACCTCTACGAGATGGTGGGCGGCAATGCCCGCAACAATCGCAATCTTGCCATCTACGAAAATTTGATCATCAACACCAGCGATGACAACTATGTGTTCGCGCTCGATGCACGCAGCGGCGAGGTGGTGTGGGAGACACAGATCTTCGATTACAGGGTTAACTCGGCCACCCACAGTTCCGGCCCGATCATTGCAGATGGCAGGGTGATCTCGGGGCGCAGTTGCCGGCCCTGGGGTGGCCCTGACGCCTGTATTATCGCCGCCCACGATGCCCGTACCGGTGCCGAGCTGTGGCGCCGGCGCCTGATTCCGGCACCGGGAGAACCAGGCGACGAGACCTGGGGCGACGTTCCATTCGAACAGCGACAACACGTCGGCTCGTGGATGGTGCCAAGCTATGATCCCGAGTTAAAACTGATTATCCTGGGCACCTCAGTAACCTCACCGGCACCGAAATTTTTCCTCGGCGGCACCGAAAACACACACCTCTATCACAACTCCACACTGGCACTGGAAGTGGACAGCGGGGAGATCCGCTGGCACTACCAGCACCTCAACGACCACTGGGATCTGGATCATCCCTTCGAACGGCTGCTAGTTGAGACCGCGGTGACACCGGATCCGGATGCAGTAAGCTGGATCAATCCAAATCTACAGATCGGTGAAGTTCGCAAGGTGGTCACCGGGATTCCCGGTAAGACTGGCATCGTCTATACCCTCGACCGCGCCACCGGAGAATTTCTGTGGGCGACACCAACGGTGTATCAGAATGTAATCGAAGACATCGACGGTGCCAGCGGCGCGGTAACGGTAAATCCCGAGGTTATTTTCAGAGAATCGGAGCAGGTGGTGTTCGTCTGCCCCACCTGGATTGGGGGCAAAGACTGGGAAGCCGGTGCCTACAGCCCGCTTACCAACACCATGTACTACCCGCTGCGCAACACTTGCGCGCAGATGTTGGCCACCGCCGATTTCAGCAGTGATACGGCGCAGGCGCTGACCGCGGGTGGACAGGGCGGCCTCGCCATCTACTCGCTGGCCGGCAGGCACCAGATCGCGCCGGGCACCGACAACCTCGGCACAGTGCGTGCAATCTCGGCGGAGACCGGAGTCACCAAGTGGCTCTACGAACAACGGGCCGGCACCATGTCACTGGTGGCAACCGGCGGCGGGCTTATCTTCGGCGGCGATTCCAACGGCCGCTTCCGGGCCTTCGATCACGAGACCGGCGAGGTTCTGTGGGAAGTTAACTTGGGTTCTTCGGTCAGTGGCTACCCCATCACCTTCGCTGTCGACGGCCAGCAATACGTAGCCGTCAACACCGGCGGTGGTCAGATCAACCTGACACCAGAGCTACACCCCAGCAGGGGAACCAATCTTTTCGTCTTCGCACTACCGACTAACTAGCTTAAACGTACAAATACTCTCGAGAAGTACTAATTTACAAGACCTGATAATCAATAAACCCAATCACACATCAGAAGGTGTTCCGATGCGGAAATCTATTTCCCTCACAGTCCTCTGCTTGCTAGCTTTCGCGTCGAATCTGTACGCGCAGAATCAGTCCGAGACCAAACGCTATCTGTACCTCAGCACGCCCGACGCCGCACAGGTTGAGGGTCAGGCCGACGGTGCCGGTATTCTGATATTCGATATCGATGATGGCCACAAGCTGGTTCGACGCATCGACATTCCTATCTTCGAGGAAGGCATTCGTGGTTTCGCTGCCAACCTCGAGACCCACAGCGCTTACTTCTCTACCCAGAATCCCCGCATCGGCGCCTTCGATTTGGAGACGGAGCAGATTAGCTGGCAACAGACTTATACCCTGGGAAGTGATCGCTCATCGGTCACCCTGGACGGCAAGAAGGTCTATGTTCCTACCGGCTGGTGGATATCCGGAGATGAGAGCGGTGTGCTGGTGCTCGATGGCGACAATGGCGAGCTCATCAAACAGGTGCACGTCGGCAGCCAGGCCCACAACAGCCTGGTGAGTGTGGACGGCCGCTATCTCTATCTCGGCACCACCATGATGCTAACCGTTCTCGATACCCAGGATGAGAGTGTGGTTTACCAGATCGGCCCCGTGGGCGAGCCCGGTGGCCAGGGCGTGTTTCCGTTCACGGTGGATAGCGCCAACCGGTTTGCCTATGTCAGCCTCGGCAGCCATGTTGGCTTCGATGTGGTAGATCTGCAACAGGAGAAAATCATCCACCAGGTGCTGGTGGGAGATGAACCGATTCTACATCGTACTCACGGCGTCGCACTCAATCCCGATGAAACTGAGCTTTGGATCAGTGATCAGGAGAGCCGGAAGCTGTTTATTTTCGACGCGACCCAGATGCCGCCGGTGCTAACCGGTGATGTCGACTTGACCCAGGGTGGTCATGGTTGGGTGACCTTCAGCCTGGACGGCCGCTACGTCTGGACCCATACCCCCGATGTCTTCGATGCGAAAACCCATGAGCGTGTCGCCGTGCTACGGGATGAAAACGGCAAGCCGGTAAGCGGTTCCAAGTATATCGAAGTTCACTTTCGCGACGGCAAAGTCGTGGCCGTAGGCAATGAATTTGGACTCGGGCGCAAATAGAATAAATAGCAGAGTCGATAAACGCTAACATTCAAGACCTGACCCCAGCCTGTTTATTTGCTTTGGAATTTTATCGCGTTATGTGCGAATCTGCTGTGTCAATAAAGAGGGAACAACTATGCTTCATTATCTGTTAAGACTTGCCGGTAGCTGCTTGCTGGTATTTACGGCGGCTGCAGCCAGTGCGCAGTCCGAAATCCACTACGCATCTCACAATTATCGGGTCGCGACGGTTGCGGAGGGCCTGCTACAGCCCTGGTCCATGGCCTGGCTACCCGGCGGTGACATGCTGGTTACTGAAAAACCCGGCCGCTTGAGAATTATTCGAGACGGGAGACTGCTGCCGGAAGCTGTTCCGGGATTGCCTGAAGTATTTTACAGCGGCCAGGGCGGACTGTTCGAAGTCTTGCCACATCCGAATTTCAGCGACAACCGCTGGATTTACCTGAGCTATGCCAAGGCTGAAGGGGAAACTTCAGTCACCGCGGTAATCCGCGGACGTTTAGAAAATGACCGACTTAGCAATGTCGTGGAAATCTTCTCTCCGCAAGCGGCCGGTTTCGGACACTACGGCGGCAAGATGGTCTTCGACAACGACGGCTACCTGTTCCTGACTCTCGGTGAACGCCAGGCGCCTGCGAGGGGGGATTTGACTGCCCATCCGGCGCAGGATCTGAGCAACCACCAGGGCGTCATTGTGCGTCTGCATGACGATGGCAGCGTGCCCAGCGACAATCCCTTCGTTGGTCGTAGCGACGCACTTCCCGAAATCTGGACGTATGGACACCGCAGTCCCCAGGGCCTGGTGATTCACCCGGAAACCGGCGATCTATGGGAGTCCGAGCACGGCCCTCAGGGTGGAGACGAGCTCAACCTGATCGAGCCCGGAAACAATTATGGCTGGCCTGTAATTGGCCGTGGTACTAACTACGGTACCATCGGCAGCCCAATCCACGCCGCCATCGGTCAGGCAGGCATGACAGACCCGAGCCATTTCTGGGTACCTTCTATTGCCACTTCGGGCCTCATGGTCTACACCGGCAACAAGTTCCCCAGGTGGTATGGCAGCATCATTTCCGGCGCTCTGGCTGGAGAAAAAGTTGCGCTGCTGCACATGGGCGATGATTACCGTCATGTGATCAGGGAAGAAACCCTGGCCTATGGCATGGGGCGAGTTCGTGAGGTACGTCAGGGTCCGGATGGTTATATTTACCTGGCAATTTCGGACGGTAATGGCGCCGGCAGAGGCGACTTCGAAGCGACGGCAATCTTGCGGCTGGAGCCGGCTGACTGAGCTGAACCCGGGTAAACAGGAACCGAGATAATTGCCGGGACTAAAAAGCTGTCAGAGCAAAAAAGTCCTCGGCAATTATCTGAATCAGGTGCTTGCGTTGTATCTCACCCGATCACCAACTGGTCCAGTCGTTGACATCACCGTCTCTGCAAGTCGAAGGTACGAAGCGCATGCGAGTCAGTTGATTGTTTACGGTGCAACGGAAGGACAGGGTATTGTCGCCATTGAGTTTAATCTGCAGATGTATACCAATGTCCGAATTATCCCATTCGGGCTTCCGATGTGCCCGCAGCGCAATGACGCGATTCGGGCCCTTGGGCTGATATTCAATCTGCTGCCACATATTGTGAGAAGTTCCAAAAAGTGTTTCGTAGGTATAGAAGGGATCTCCATGCAACTGTCCATCGGCGGCAGGAGAGGCCGGAATTACCGAGTCCAGAGAGCCCTGTTCATTGAATCCCACTTCGACTCGCCGTCTTAACTCACTTAACAGCAGTACGCCTTCAGTCACTTTTGCCACCACTATATAATCCATGAATACAGGAATAGCTGTGCTGGCAAGAACCCCAATAATGGCCGTAGCTGTCAGCATCTCGATGAGTGTAAAGCCGGCGCTTGAACGACGTTTTGGTTGCGAGTGCGACATAGGTTCTAGTTTACCAACTCGGGAATGGGGCTATTCTTGCTTACGAAAATTTCACTGTAGCCAAGCAATTGAGGCTGTGGGTGAGAGACTATAATGTCATCAGCTGATCTGGTGACGATATTGGGCAGGTCTGTCTCTGCGCACTTCAGGGTTTCGTCCGGAACCTGGCCATTCTGCAAAATTTCCGCAATTTCCCAAAAAACCAAAACGCACGATTCGACCTGATCCCGCACCAATTCTTCGGCGAAAATTACTCCCAGTTGTACTTTTTCTTTCTTACCCCGTATTGATTGTTGTTGCGAGAACTCGCTATCCAGTGACTCACTTTGCGCTCTGCGCTCGGTCAGCATCTGCTCGAAGCTATCGGACTTGCGGGTTTGAGCAGCGACGAATTCACTGGCCGCACTCAGCTCGAGGCAAGCCTCGCACAGGGTAGATCTCTTAGTATAATTCGTGCAGAAACCGCAGGTATGTGTACCGCAGTTCGAGCATTCAGCAATTGCATCCGCGTTAGGATGAAATTTGCACTTCACGTCAATCATCTCCAGATTGAATCAATATTGCGGTGAGCAGCCTGGCCAGGAGTCAGAGGCAAGCCAACAGCAACTTTATTAGTCCTATTGTGCTTTCCCCCAGCGACCTGATTATTTTTAGAGCCAGATCAGAGCTTTTCCCACCGTAGTATAAAATCTAGGTACCGAGTTTTCCAATACAATGAGAGGAGAAACGGCTCGCTGTCTCTCCATTCGGCATCACTAACCAACCTTTGGCTGTTCACGAACCGCTCCACAACAAAAATCTGCCAGTTTGCGTGGCAGTAATACGTCACATTGTCTACAAGGCTTTAGCCGACTAGTGGACACTCACAACTTAACAGCTTTAGGTATTGCTGACCTTAACAGTTTTCATTTTTACCACAATGACGCGACAAAAACTGGGACGAGCCACCGAAGTTTCTCGCAAAAGCCTGAGCGGTCGAGGCCGGACTTGCATCTATCGCACCCATCTGTACACCGAGTCTCCACTGCGCCTCCCGAAAGAACTCACCGAGGCCGTAGAAGATTGGCTTGCCCTTATAGATCTCTATCACACGGAGCAATTGCACGCCGTGTCCGACGAAAGCATCCGCTTCAACATCGATGGCCTGGTGTGCCAGATCAATATAGAAACTCGGTGGTCGGGTGCTCAGATGCCTCATCTCCAGTACCGACTGACCCTGATGAATGTGCGCACTGGCGATTACGAAATCCGCATATTGTTTAGCGTTACGAATGCTCCTTAGAATCCTGGAGAGATCTGCTGGATTCATGGTGTAGTCAATGGTGCCAGGGATCTCACCTGGTTTCGCTACCCGGTACTTGGGATCCGTCGAACCAAAGGGATTAAAGCTGGAGACGGGAAATCTGACACTGTCAGTGGCATCGTCAGCGGGCGCTGGCCTTGGATTGTCATAGTTCACGCTATAGCTTTGTAAATCTTCCTGTACTTGCTTGAGTGTTGCCAGTTGCTCTGAACTAAGTACGATGGTCTCAGTGTAGTTGAGCATATTGAGCCCGGGGCGCCCGCCCAGATTCCCGACCCGAGCAGTGGCTGCCAGACGTGTGGCTACAATGGTAATTGGGGCGTGCATGCCCACCATAGCAACTCTACCCTGGGGTAAATCCAGGAACACCGGAGCTGCGGCTTCAGCGAGATTCCTGCCGCTTCCTGCGTGAGCGATGCCGGCCTCATCCAGCAATGTATTGGTTGAAAACATACCCTCCAGCTCCGAGTCGAGCAGGTGATTTTGAGCCCGATTGAGTATGTCAAATCCTATTGCTTTCAAATCCGCAGCAACTTCATGAGAACCGACGAAGCCATTCAACGGCCCGTTGAATTCACGAAAATTGGCAAGCTCACCTTCCATGTTTGCAACCGCAAGGTCGGCATTACGAATAAGTTGAAACACCTGCTGCACATCGCTGTCCAAAGTCTGCCTCGGCACTACCGAATTATTTCGGGATAGCAGAAATCAGTGGGCCGCTTGCAGCACCGCCAGCAATTTCGGAAATAGCACAGGATTCGCCATCAAAATATCCTGTTCATAGAATTGGGGATCGATGCCCGCGGGCACTGCACTGAAATGTCCGGTTTCTGCACCCGCTTCCCTGGCGATCAACTGGGCTGCTGCAAAATCCCAGAGACTAAGGCTTTCGTAATAGGCATCCATCCTGCCCGTTGCCAGGAAGCAAATATCCAGCGCCGCAGAACCTAGCCGGCGAATATCAGCACAATTGGCAAGTACTGCATGCACTCGCTTTATTATCGGCTCAATATTGGATTTTTCGTAAGGAAAACCAGTGGCGACAATTGCGCGCGACAGTTCAGTTTCTCTGGCGACTGTAATCGGCTCATCATTCAGAAAGGCGCCACCGCCCCGGCGCGCTGAAAACATCTCGTCGGAGAAAGGGTTGAACACTACCCCTACTTCAATCTGCCCGTTTTCCACATACGCGATTGAGACCGCGGAGTGGCTGTGGCCGTGAGCAAAATTTACCGTGCCATCGATGGGGTCGATGATCCAGACTGGTGTGGAAAGGTCCTGAATATTTCCAATATCAGGAGAAGACTCTTCTGAAAGAATATGGTGCTCCGGAAACTGCTGCGATATTCGTTCGCATATCAAGCTGTCTGCGGCAAGATCGGCGTTGGTGACAAGCTCGTTGCCATTTTTCAACTCCAGGGTAAGCGCCGCTCGGGCACGTTCATGGACGATCAAATCCCCCGCCGCACGGGCAACGGCCAGAGTAAATTGCAGTACATCAGTCATTTCGAATCCAAATAGTAAAACGGAAGTCAGGGAGCCGCTGATTAGTGCATCAGCCGCTTACAAGGTATAGCGCAGAACCGATCTTAAAGCCAGAGCATCGAGCATTTTTGATAAGGCGGTAACTATTGCAGCGCTGGAAATTCCAGTGACCCTAAAATCTCCATCAACACTGGCAGTGACTCCGGCAATTCAAAGTCAGTATAGTTGAGCCGTGCTTCACGATATCGAGCTGCCACTGCTTCGGTGTCGGATGTATTTTCCAGTTGATCGTAGATGCTAGTTAGCGCCGCTACTGCTTCAGAAAACTCGGCACTTGCATCGAGGAAATCCGCACCGGGCTGCATTAGCACAGCTTTTAACATCTCCATAAAACTCTGCTGTGCGGTGGTACCGGCAGCCACTAAGGAATCGAGATCAGGACGAACACTGGCAACTGCCGAAATTGCTGCAAGCTCTTCCACCTGAGCCAGGTCTCCTGCAATCACCGCCGCCTCCACCACAGTGTCTGCCACCCGCTCCTGCAGGCGTAAATTCGAGCTAGCAGCCGATGCCGGCTGTGGTGCCTGGGCTCTCGCCAATTCCGCCTGAGCTCTCGGGACCACTGCATTGACAGTATCGGTCGAGGCTATAAGTCTTGCTGGTGTTGCCAGCGCGACATCGACGCTGTCATCCTGATCCTGGGCAATTCCTGCAGTTGCTTCTGCTCTCGAGCTTGTGGCGCCTGCTGAAACCGCCTGACTTTCTCTTTCCAGGCTAGCAACAGCGGCGTCGGCTGTGACTTGATCCGTACTTGGCCCGGCATTTCCCGGGGCTACCTGCCGCTGGCGATTTTCAACGTTAGGACTAGCGTCCAGCACCACCGATGGTGCTTCGACGGGTAAGTTTATGTTGTCAAGTTGCAGCGCCAGTGCTGGGGCGGCCTGCTGTACGTCAACTTCCGGTTCTTCAATAGCGGCTTCACGAGTGAGCAACGGAGCCTGGTCACTCTGAATTGCGTTGTTGGCATTGGCATCAAATTCGGCGACACCGAGGGCCGACTCCGCTATCAGCGCAATTTCATTGTTGTCCGCAGGCACAAAGGTTTGAAAGGATATGGAGACCGCTATGACAGCCACCGAAAAAGTCGCGACAGCAGAAACCCAATTTTGATTTATCCAATTGCTGCTAATAGCAAGAAAACCCGGTTGTGCGTTTGCATCGCTCGCGGCCGCCTGTGTCCTGGCATAGTCCAGAATATAATCATCCACATGCTGCGGGGATTTTGGTGGCTCTGCCTTGCTCAGTAATACAGATAGCTCTGCATCATCTATATCTTTTCTATTCGGCATATTGCACCTCGAGTATTCGTTTCAAGTGGTTGCTCGCATAGAGAATACGGCTCTTGATGGTTTCCTCGTTCGAGTCTGTCATAACAGCTATTTCACGGCGGCTGAAGCCTTCCTCCTTGAGTAAAAATGCTTGTTGCTGCTCCTTGGAAAGTGACTCGAGCGCCAGTAACAGATCCATCGATAAGTCTATGGCATCGACAGAGGGCCCCTGGGTGTCGGCAATTTTTTCTACAATCGGCTCACCACTCTCATCGTTTCGATCCAGCAGGTAATCAAATTTATTCTTGCGCCAATAATCGACTAATTTGCGATGTGCAATTGCGTACAAATAGGTTTTGAATTTTGCCGACGGCCGGTAATTTTTTGCCGAGTTAATTATTGCGATCCAGCTTTCCTGAGCAATCTCTTCGATGACATTCAGATCGACGTGTGATCTGTACAGATAGGCGAACAGGGAGTCTTTATGTCGTCGATAAAGTTTCTCAAACGAGCTTGAGTCACCCTGTTGATATTTCAACATGAGTGACTCGTCGCTGATCTTTGTAAGTAAGCCTAACATGATAGGTCCATCTCTTAGACTACCTCAGCTTGGGATACTAATCATAAGGCTGATAAACATGGGTGATAGTAGCTACAGGATTTTCGCGAGTTCGACCAGTTTAACCAACTCACTGCGATAGCCGTGTATGTCATCTCCCCTGGACTGACGTGCCAGCTGCAGCAGTGCATCGTAGTCCCAGGCTGAGGTGTGCTTGCCACCTTGCAGTAACTGACCAAAACCTGCGACTGCGGCGGCGAAACGGATATTATCGCTGAGCTGGGAAGTTTCAACGTCCACGCTCTGGTTACTGACCGCGACACCGAACTCGGTGCTCCTGTCCTAGTCTGGTAGCTTGTAACGAATATTAACGTAGGCGAGCTCATCGCCAAAGTCTGCCGTTGCTGTTTCTGGCTGAGTATATCTGCGATCAGGAATCATGGCGCCCCGAGAGCCTTTCAGGCTCACTTCGTACAAAGCCGTCACGGTATGACCGGCGCCAATCTCGCCTGCATCTACTTTATCATTGCGAAAATCTTCCCGCTTCAGCATCCTGTTCTCATAGCCAATCAAGCGATATTCGGCAACCACGGCTGGATTGAACTCTACCTGTATTTTGACATCTTTGGCTATGGTCAGGAGAGTCGACTGCATCTCCTCAACCAGAACCTTCTGCGCTTCAGATAATGAGTCGATGTATGCCGCATTACCATTTCCCACATCGGCTAGCTGCTCCATCAGCGAGTAATTGTAGTTGCCGCTGCCAAAACCCAAACTGGTCAAAGCGATGTCATTCTCGCGCTTGTTTTCAATGAGTTCTGTCAGATCATCGATACTGGTTATGCCGACGTTGAGGTCCCCGTCACTGGCTATGATAACTCGATTGATACCGTCTTCGATCTTGTTTTCTTCGGCAATGTGGTAGGCCAGTTCAATCCCGGCGCTGCCATTGGTGCTACCGCCAGCAGTTAAGGTATCTATTGCCCGCAATATTTTCGACTTTTCGTCGGCGCTGGTTGATTCCAGCACGACGCCAGCGGCACCGGCATACACCACCAGCGCGATGCGGTCTTCTGCCTGCATTTGCGAGACCAGAAGTTTCAAGGATTGTTTCACCAGCCCCAATTTATCCGGCGACTGCATGCTGCCGGAAACATCCACCAGAAAAACCAGGTTGGCGTTGGGCCTTGCGTCAAGATCCGGTTCGAAGCCCTGAATACCTATCATCAGCAGTTGATTATCGGGGTTCCACGGTGATGCCATCATCTCGGTGCTGATGGCGAGTGGTTGAGTCAGGCTGTCAGGCGCGGCATAGTCGTAGTCAAAGTAATTTATCATTTCTTCCAGTCTGACCGCGTCGTAAGGTGGCAGTCGTCCCTCGCGAGTCAACATGCGCCGAAGGTTGCTGTAAGCAGCCGTATCAACATCGATGCTGAAAGTTGAGACCGGCGACTCCGTTACCCGCTTGATTTCATTTTGTTCGAGCTGCGTATAATTCTCGGTATTTACCACCTCCCGCGGTCCCGGGTAATAACTCAGGTGGTCAAAATCAGAGTTTCTGTTAACACTTGATAGCGCCGCCGACTGGGGCAGCACACTGATGGCTTGACCCGTGGAGACCAGAGCCTCTCTGCGCTGTCGTACTTCTATGTTTTCGTTAACGACAGCACTATTAGCTACCTGTCGTGATGGAATTACCGCGCAGTCGATCTCTTCAATTTTCGAAAGCACGTCGACGACTGCCGCAGAATCATTGGAGTCGATGCCACCAATGCTTTGTTGTTCGAGATTTACCGATAGTACCCCAGGCTGAATCACCGACTCCGGTGGTTGGGCACCGCAGCCTGCCAGCAGGACTGTGGCGATACTGATGCACAATATCGAGCTACAGAAAGGAATTGATGCAGCTTGCATACGGCTCTTTGGATTTACAGTTTGTTTATTCATAGTCGTTCCCCTTTTTACGGTTGTGATGGTGTTACTAGTGTTAATCGCGCAAAATCGGGAAAAGGGGTTAAATCTTTTGATGTGCCCACAAAAAATTGTTTTTTTATAATTGATGCGTGTATCGGGGGTTGGCAAGGGGTATTGTTTTTCAGTTCCGTTGGGCCATCCTTGGCCCCCCGCGTTCCCGTCCCTGGACGCTAGTCACTGCAAAACAACACCCCTTGCCACTCCCCTGTCGAATTCAGCGTCCATTTCAACTGCACGTCTTGTTGCCTTTGCAATTAGATCGCAGCGACAAATAATTAGTGGAGCCAGATTGTTTGTGGGTATATCTCAGGCTTAACCCTGATGGAAAGTCTGGGTGATATTGAAAATCAGTGCGTCGGAGTGGAATCTCCTGAGCCTGGCTGCAGGTATGGTAAAGTATTAACCGCAACAAACTACTATTTCAGATCACAGGATTCCTCCATGAAGGTTCACGGCTGGGGCCGCTACCCCGAAGTATCAGCTGAGTTGTTGGAGCCTGTCGATGCGAAAGCTTTGACGAAAATTGTAACGGCGAAGAAGAAAGCCGGGGCGATGATTGCGCGCGGTGCTGGCAGAAGTTACGGCGATAGTTCCTTGTCAGATGTCTTGGTCAGTAGTCGCTTACTAGACAGTTTTCTAGGGCTGGATGAAGAATCCATGACCATCCGCTGCAGTGCCGGCATCAGTCTGGACAGTGTTCTTAAAGTCTGTATCCCCCGTGGCTGGTTTCTGCCGGTACTGCCGGGTAGCAAGTTTGTCAGCGTCGGTGGCGCCATCGCGGCCGACATTCATGGCAAGAATCACCACCTGGACGGATGCTTCTGCGACCACGTCGTGGAACTCACTTTATTACTGGCCTCAGGAGAAATACTTAGTTGTAGCCCAGGGCTCAATGCTGAGCTGTTTCATGCGACTTGCGGAGGCATGGGCCTTACCGGCTTCGTTCTCGATGCCACCATCCGCTGCCAGCGGATAACAAGTGTTGCAATTACACAGCAGTCGCTGCCAGCAAAAAATCTCAGCGAGTGTTTCGAGCTACTGGCGGCGAACGCTGATAGCAAGTACTCGGTTGCCTGGCTGGATTGCCTGGCCACGGGCGACAGTCTTGGTCGATCTGTACTTTATCTGGGTGAACATGCTGACGCGGCTGACAAAAGAACTGAGTTGAAGCACAACACCCGGATTGGGCCAGCAGTGCCCTTCGATACGCCTGGCTTTCTTATCAACAAATTCACCATGGGTATTTTTAATAGCAGCTACTTCAATTTAAAGCAACGGAGCCGGAGGCAGTCAACGATCAACTACGACGCCTATTTTTTCCCACTGGACCACATCGGCAACTGGAATCGCCTCAACGGCTCCAGAGGATTTCTGCAATATCAATTTGTGCTGCCCTCAGCCTCCGCACTCGAAGGCATAGGCCAGGTGCTAAATAAAGTTTCGAAGGCAGGCAAAGGTTCGTTCCTTTCTGTGTTGAAAAAATTTGGTGAAGAAAATAAAAACTTGCTCTCGTTTCCGCGAGAAGGATATACATTAACACTGGATTTTAAGCGCGAAAAAAGTCTGTTCCCTTTACTGGACGAGTTGGACGAGATCGTGTTGGCCCACAGCGGCCGAATATATCTTGCCAAAGACGCCCGCATGAGCGAGTCTGTTTTCAAGGCTTCTTATCCCGAGTGGGAAAAATTTTTACAGCTAAAAGCCAAACATGATCCGGCGGGTGTTTTCTCATCGCTGCAGTCGGCTCGCATCGGACTAAGGTAAAACGTCCCACGAAATTAATTTATGAAGATTCTAATCATCGGCGCCACCTCAGCCATTGCCAAAGCCACGGCAAGAATCTACGCCGAGCAGAAACACGAACTTTTCCTGCTCGCTCGCAATGCCGACAGGCTCAATCAGCTGACGGCGGATTTAAAGGTGCGAGGCGCAGCCGCAGTTGACAGCATCGTCGTTGACCTCAGCAAGCACAACGAGCACGGTGCAGCCCTCGAAGCGGCTTTTGCCTTTCTGGAGACCATCGACGTGGCACTGATCTGCCACGGCTCCCTGCCCGATCAGACTGCGAGCGAAATTAATTTCAAGCTAGCACAGAAGGAAATTAACACTAACGGTCTTAGTGTGATCTCGTTGCTCACCATCCTCTCACAGAAACTTACGCAACAAGGCGGCGCCACCATCGCAGTTATTACTTCCGTAGCCGGGGACCGCGGTCGCCAGCCGAACTTCGTTTATGGTGCGGCAAAATCGATGGTGTCTGTCTACCTGCAAGGCTTGCGTGGAAAACTTTTCCCTCACCACGTGCATGTGCTTGATATTCGCCCCGGTCTGGTAGACTCTCCGATGACAGCTCACCTCAAGAAAGGCGCCTTGTGGTCAAGTCCTGAGAGAGTTGCGGAGAAAATAGTGAGAAGTATTAAGGCTCGCAAACATATTGTCTATGCACCAGGGTATTGGCGGGCAATTATGTTCGTCGTCCGACTAACCCCGGAATTTATTTTCAAGCGGTTGAAATTTTGATTTCCAGCAACTTCTGAAGCTTTGACTTGTGAGCAACCTGAATCCCAAACCACCTTTGTTCGTCGACCTGGACGGGACGGTAATCAAGACCGACTTGATGTTCGAGTCGGTGCTGCTGTTACTCAAAAAAAATCCTCTCGCGATATTCCTGATTCCAATATGGCTGTTAAGGGGTAAGGCCAACGTAAAGCATCAACTGGCACAGCGCGTGGACATTGTGGTTGATCTGCTGCCACTAAACCCGGAGTTTCTCGCCTATCTGAGAACACAAGTAGATGAGGGTCGCGACATCATTCTCATCTCCGCATCCAATCAGCAGCCAGTGCAACAGGTCAGTGATCATTTGGCACTGTTTATAGATGCAATCGGTAGCGACGCAGATCACAATCTTAAAGCGGAAAACAAACTGGCTCGCATTCAACAACTAATTTCAAAAAGCGATTTTTCCTACGCCGGCAACTCCAGTGCAGATCTATCGGTGTGGTTCCATGCCGAGGAAGTGCTAATGGTAAATTGTGGCAGCGTACTGGAAGCGCAGCTACAAGATAAGACCAAGTTGGCCGCGCTGTTCGACCCCGCCTCATCCCCTCTAACGAAATTCTGGCAGGCCATACGTCCACACCAGTGGCTTAAAAACGGATTGGTTTTCCTACCGCTGATTCTGTCTCATCGAGTCAACCAGCCTGACTTGCTGTTGCAGGCTTTTGTTGGTTTCGTCAGTTTCAGTTTCTGCGCGACCAGCGTGTACCTGCTGAATGACATGCTGGATTTAAACAGCGACCGCCAACATAAAAGCAAGTATTCCCGGCCCTTCGCCTCGGGCGAGCTATCGCTGGCCTATGGTTTCCTTGGTGCACCGCTGCTGTTGCTCGTCGCTTTTTCGGTGGCTTCATTCCTGCCCACGGGATTTTTGACTGTATTGCTCGCGTATTGGCTACTTACCTGTGCCTACAGTTTCTTGCTCAAAAAGTTATTCCTGGTGGACGTACTGGTACTGGCGGTGCTTTATACTCTGCGTATCGTCGCCGGGTCGGCAGCAATTTCGGTGCTTACCACAGCTTACTTAATCGCGTTTTCCATGAGCTTGTTTTTCGGTTTGGCTATCGTGAAGCGTTATACCGAACTCTCCAATTTGCAGGCTCTCGGTAAGACCGCATCAGAGGGCAGAGCCTATGCCTGGGGGGATCTAAAAATACTGTCGGTGCTAGGCATTAGTGCTAGCCTGGCGGCAGTTCTGATCTTCACTTTCTATGTCAACGCACCAGACACAACCGCTTTATACAGCACACCAACGCTGCTGTGGTTAATCTGCCCACTACTGCTTTACTTGTTGGGCCGCATCTGGCTGCTGGCTTATCAGGGCCAACTGGACGAGGACCCGGTGTTGTTTGCTGTCAGCGACTGGCAGTGTCGGATCATTACCCTGTTGTGTGGTTTGCTGACCTGGGTAGCAATCTAAGCCGGCCACTACTTCACAATCATGAAACTCTCTGCGATCGGGTTCCATTTGCCAGGCTTGTCTATCCTGGTGACCCTCATCGGTTGCTGCACTTTCGGTTCGAGTAGGCACTCAAACTCTTCCACATTATTAAACGCCGGGTCCAACCACTTCTCCACCAGTGCTGCATCTTCAAAGTTCAACATCAGCGGCAGGGATTTTGGATGGATTTCATCCCACTGCGGCACTAGCGGCGGCAAGGTGATAATCGAAGCAGAATACACTATCTCACCAGTCTCTCTGTTCAGGTGTTCCTTATACACGCCACCGAAGGCGATTGCCGAGTCTTGCAGCTCAATCTTGTGATAGGTTTTTTTGTCACCGAGACCTTCAACAAAAGCACTCGCGGGAATAATACAGCGGGACTGTCGGTAGGGAATGTAGGCAAGCGCTCGTTTGCTGTGCAATTTGTCGGAGCGGGAATTAAAACTGGCGTATTTGTAGTTTGGCTTCAAGCTCTCGTGATCCAGAAACAACCACCAGATAGCATCAGAAACTACGCGCTCGCCACCGCGGTTATGCACTATAGCTATCACGCTCCCGGGCGCAATATCATGGCTGCTGTGTTTCGCAGTCAAACTAATCCCCAGAGATTCACAAAGCCACTGGATTTCAGGACTATCAATTACGTTAAAGCGCCCGCACACCTATTTTTGCTCCTTTTTACTCTATCGACTTTTAGATGTTAAAGTCTGTCTCTGTTTAGCCAATCTCGGAAGCTGACCAAATAATAAATGAATAAGGATTATCTCATGTTACGAATTCCAAAGACTGCTGTCGCTGCACTCTCCCTGTTAGCTCTGATCAGCATTCCAGGCACAGGCATTGCGCAGCAAGCCAGCCTCGAACAAGCTCAAGCCTGCCAGGCTCTGCAACAATTGCGCAATCTTACCATTACCTCGGCTGCCATCAGAGAGAATGATCAGTCGCAAGCTCCCTACTGCTATGTGCGCGGCATTATCTCCCCGGCGATTCATTTCCATGCCCAGTTGCCATTGCCGGAAAACTGAAATGGTCGCTTCCTGCAATGGGGTGACGGCGGCAAGGACGGTGACCTGGATTTCGCCGACCATCGGGTGGCAGAGGGCTACGCCGTAGCCAACAGCAACATGGGCCATTGCGCCGGCGGCGCCAACGATCCATCGAACTGGACGGCAGGCAATTTCCAGTGCCGATAGTCATGTCCAACCCTGTCATCTACGACAACAGGCCGAAGAAGGTCCAACTGGAGCAAGGGCAGGAGTATTATTTCTGCGCCTGCGGCTTGTCCAAAAATCAGCCCTTTTGCGACGGCAGTCATAAGGGTTCGAGCTTCACGCCGAAAATATTTACGGCCGAGCAAAGCGGTGATAGCTTTCTGTGCCAGTGCAAGCATTCCGCCAATACGCCCTATTGCGACGGCACCCACAAGCAATTCGATGACGACCAGGTCGGCAAGGAAGGTCCCGGCAATAACGCCAGAGCCGGCGAAATTCCAGCTGCTACTCCAACGCCGGAAGAACCCTCGGTCGCTTTCATCCATGAATTGGCCCGGGATGGGCTCAGCAAGATGGGCCATCACGGTCCGATGACGGCAATGGGCGTGCCGCGCAACAGCTTGCCGCAATGGGATGATATCCAAATCATGGCTGCGCAAATGGCCACCAAGCCCCTGCAGGAAAGCGCAGCAGTCAGCACCGAACTGGTCATTGGACCAGAAGCACGAAAACCCCTGATCCTTAAGATCCCTCTGTTCGTTTCAGACATGAGTTTCAGCGCCTTATCGGAAGAGGCCAAGCTGGCGCTGGCGCAAGGTGCCGAGATGGCCGGCACCGGCATCTGCTCGGGCGAGGGCGGCATGCTGCCAGAGGAACAAGCCGCCAATTCCCGCTACTTCTACGAACTGGCCAGCGCCAAATTTGGCTACAAAGAAGAGTTGATCGAGCGAGTACAGGCCTTTCATTTCAAAGGCGGCCAGGGTGCCAAGACCGGCACCGGCGGACACCTTCCCGGCGCCAAGAACCAGGCTAGAATAGCCGAAGTACGAGGCATCCCCGCAGGCCAAGCCGCCGTCTCGCCCCCCAGCTTCGCCGACCTCAGCAGCGTCAAGGACTTCGCTCGCTTCGGCGATCGCATGCGTGAAATAAGTGGTGGCATTCCTATCGGCTTCAAGCCCAGCGCCAACCACATAGAAAGAGATCTGCAGTTTGCACTGGATGCCGGCGCCGACTACATCATCCTCGACGGTCGTGGCGGTGGCACCGGCGCCGCCCCGGAAATTTTCCGCGACCACATCAGCGTACCCACTATCCCCGCCCTGGCCCGAGCACGCCAATTTCTCGATGCACAAAACGCCAGCGGCCGTGTCACCCTCATTATCACCGGCGGCCTGCGCCTGCCCATGGATTTCGTCAAGGCCCTGGCCCTGGGCGCCGACGGCATCGCCCTTGCCAACAGCGCCATGCAGGCCATCGGCTGCATAGCCGCCCGCATCTGCAACACTAACAACTGCCCCGCCGGCATCGCCACCCAAAAACCCGAACTACGCCAGCGCCTGCAAGTAGACAAGTCCACCCAACAGCTCAACACTTTCCTGCAAGCCTCTATCGAACTAATGCAGGTAATGGCCCGCGCCTGCGGCCACCACCAACTGTCAGAATTTAACCCTCAAGATATCGCCACCTGGAACCGAGAAATGGCCTTGCTTTCAGGCATTAAGTATTCCGGAGTAAGCCCCATTACACCGTAATCCAATTGCAGCAAGCACCGCTATCAAACTAGGCCATATCGAAAAGATGGCGGTGCATCACATATTCGTTCGCTCCTGTACAACCATTGTTGCGTACTCCTCCTTAACATTGTCCAGTGAAGGCGCGCTACGCTGGCATACCCTACCGCTTTCGAGTCCATCGCAGAATCGATGCGTGTCTATTAGTAAATCAATTCACACTATTTTTAGTTACGAGAGAGCTCATTGGTCAGGTGTTGCAAAGCTAAGTAGGAACTGCAAGCACTGAGTTAGAGGCTCCTGTTGACTCGGCAATTAAGGCGCAGCACCGATTGACCGAGGGAGACCGTCTTTTGGGGCTTCCGACCGAGTGAGGAGAATCTATCGATCGACTTTAGAGTACTGCGTAACTGCAGCTAGACTTACGGTTTCAGTGATTCCTTTGGAAGAACTCTCCCGGGAGGGGTGCAAGCCGCCGAGACAATAGGTGCCTCTCACCCAGTGCGTTCTGTTCAGATATCACTTAACTTCGTCCCATCTACGAAAAAGTCACATTCAGCCAGCATCGATGCCAGTCCCAAAGCCCACTATACATTCCTATTTGCCGCGGTTAGTGGTAATTTCCACCCTTACATTTCAGAACAACAGAGCCAAGAGGTAATTATGAAACTCGGCCATACACCGTTATCCTTTTTCACCGCCACCATCCTAGCCACCTTTTTACTGATTTCAGCCACTGCCCAGGCACAGACTGAAAGCTATCGTGCCCGGCTATCGCCCATGCCCACCACCCCGCAAACAGTATCTACCATTACCGGAGCGGGTGAAGTCCTGCTCTCACTCAATGGTAATACGCTGAGTATTGGGGGCAATTTTGAGGGCATGAGCTCCGCTGCCACCATGGCCCATGTACACAATGGCCCACCCGCACAGCCAGGACCCGTAGTTCACCAGCTTGAGGTGAGCGAGGCCACTGCCGGTGTAGTTAGCGCCGAGTTGGAACTCACTGACGAGCAAGTCACCGCACTGCGCAATAACTCGCTCTACATCCAAATTCACAGCAACGACAATCCTGCCGGCGAATTGCGCGGTTGGATTTTTGCCAGAAACTAATTGAGAGTCCACGGATGAAATTTTCACGAAACAGTATCTATAAATTTATCCTCGGAGCGGGCATGGCGTTAGGCCTGGTAGCCTGCGGTGGCGAGCAAAACTCGGCGCCAGCAGAAGTTGTTGCTGCCGTTACGTTTGGCTCGCAAGCCGAAGCTGGCGCTGCCGCGTTCGCCACTAATTGTGCTGCCTGTCACGGCGCCAACCTGGAAGGCACTACCCTGGGTCCGATTCTTTCCGGTCGGCCATTTTTGCTGCGCTGGGGAACACAAACCCCTGCGCTACTGCTGGGTAATATTCAGGCTAATATGCCGCCCGGCGGTAGTGAAAGTATTAGCGACGGTGACTATCTCAATATCGTTGCGCATATCCTCAACAGCAACGGTGTCGATGGCGACGTCGACGCACTCGTTGCCGACACCTCATTCGTCATTTCGCAGAATATTTCCAGTATCGTAAACCAAAGACGGGTCGAGCCAGAACCGCCACAGGGCGTAACCATCGCCGGTACCGTAGAAAACTTTGTTCCCATCACCGACACCATGCTGAGAAACCCGGATGCCGGTGACTGGCCCATGCACCGCAGGGATTACTACGCCCACAGCTACAGCCCGCTGGATCAGATCAACACCGACAATGTTGGCGGCATGACACTGGAGTGGGTGTGGAGCATGCACGATGGTGACTCGGAACCAGCGCCACTGGTCTACGACGGCATCATCTATATGATAAATCCGGGCAACGTCATCCAGGCGCTGGACGGAGCCACCGGCGAGCTGATCTGGGAAAATTGGACCGGACCGGCGAATCGGCAGGACATGCGCAATATCGCTATCTACAACGACAAGATAATCCAGGCCACTACCGATGCACGTCTGGTAGCCCTCGACGCTCGCTCCGGTGAACAGGTATGGGAAGTAGCGATAGCGGATTCCAGCAAGGGCTTTTCAAATTCCAGCGGACCCATAGTGGCCGATGGTAAAATTATTCAGGGGTTGGGGGGCTGCTCGCGTTATATCGTAGAAGATTGCTTTATCAGTGCTCACGATGCCGACACCGGCGAGCTGATCTGGCACTTTAACACCATCGCCAAGGTAGACGAGCCCGGCGGCGATACCTGGGGCGATCTCACCAACATCTTCCGTGCCGGCGGAGAGACCTGGATTACCGGCAGTTATGACCCGGATTTAAACCTTACCTACTGGGGCACGGCGCAGCAGAAACCCTGGGTGCCGGTGAGTCGCCATCTGACTATTAATGAAGTCGGGCTTTTTACCAACTCGACGGTAGCCGTCGATGTAGCGACTGGAGAGCTGGACTGGTTCTTCCAACATGTACCCGCGGAGGCGCTGGATCTCGATGAAGTCTTCGAGCGCGTGCTGGTTAATCGTGGCGATGACAAGTTTGTGTTCTCCGTCGGCAAGTACGGCATTCTGTGGAAGAACGATCGAGTCACCGGCGAGTTCCTCGGCTTTAAGGAAACCGTGTTCCAAAATGCCTTCACCAACATCGATCCCGATACCGGTCTGGTGACTTATCGTGAAGATATTCAGAACGCCGCATTGGATGAATGGACTTCGGCCTGCCCGTCCAGTACGGGCGGCAAAGACTGGCACTCCATGACCTATCATGAGCCCAGCGGCACTTTAGTCGTGCCTCTGAGCCAGACCTGTCTCGAAAATGCGGCGCGGGAAGTGGCGCTGGTGCAGGGCAGTGGTGGCACCGCTGCCAGTCGCAAATTTTTCGAAATGCCGGGCTCCAATGGCAACATGGGCAAATTGGGCGCCTACAATGTCGATACTCTGGAAGAAATATGGAACTACCAGCAACGGGCTTCGTTCCATACCGGCACCATGTCCACCGCCGGCAACCTGGTCTTCGTTGGCGATCTGGATCGTCGCTTCCGGGCCTTCGATGTCCGTACCGGCGAAATTCTCTGGGAAACCCGACTGGGCACCTCGGTGCAGGGTCACCCGGTTTCGTTCTCTGTAGACGGCAAACAGTATATCGCGGTCAACTCAGCATTGGGGGGAAGCAGTCCGAGAACCGTACCCAGCGTCATCGCTCCCGAAATTACCTATCCACGCAATGGCAACGCACTTTACGTTTTCAGTCTGCCCGACTGATGTAGTCGAAGCCTTGCGCGCAGAGGTGTCGGAGCAATGGCTCCGACACCACACAATAAAAACACCTCACAGACAGGTGTAAGAACAGGTGGCGCGATAATGAATAATAGAAGCATCTTCTCAATTCTGAGTTTAAGCTTGCTTGCCGCCTGCGGCAGCGATGATTCCAGCACAGCAGCCGGCAGATTGTTTGCCAGTCAGGCGGATGCCGGCGCCATGGCCTACGCCACTAATTGCGCTGCCTGCCACGGCGCCAATCTGCAAGGCAGTGCGCTGGGCCCCATCTTGAGTGGTCAGTCGTTTCTGGGCCAGTGGGGAAGACAGAGCCCTGGGGATTTTTATAACTACATCAAGGCCAATATGCCCCCCGGTGGTAATGAAAACGTCAGCGATGAGGACTACACCAATATCGTTGCTCACGTCATGCGCAGCAGTGGCGTCGCCGATACTAATCCCATGCTCACCGCGCAATCCGATTATCCGCTGGCAAGCAATATCCCCGGCACCGCGAACCTGCTGGCAGGTCAGGGCGCGCAGCAGCAGGACGCAGCGCCCACTGGCGTGATTCGTCCCGGCACCGTACCAAACTACATACCGATTACCGACGCCATGCTGACCAACCCGGCAGCGGGTGATTGGCCCATGCACCGGCGCAACTACCAGGCCTGGAGCTATAGCCCGCTGGATCAGATTAATACCGGCAACGTCGCCGATCTGAAACTGGAATGGGTCTGGAGCATGTTCGACGGGGATTCCGAACCGGCACCGCTGGTGTACAACGGCATCATCTACCTGATTAACCCAAGCAATATTATCCAGGCACTGGACGGCAAGACTGGCGAGTTGATCTGGGAACACCATGCCGGCCCGGTAGATAGCGAGGACATGCGCAATATCGCTATCTATGACGACAAGATTATCCACGCCACCACCGACGCTCGTCTGTTGGCACTCGATGCGCGTACCGGCGAGCCAATATGGGAAACCGAGATTGCCGATAACAGCAAAGGCTTCGAAAATTCCAGCGGGCCCATCGTCGCCGACGGTAAGATCATACAGGGGCTGGCAGGTTGCTCCCGCTACATCGAAGAGCCCTGTTTTATCAGCGCCCACGACGCCAACAATGGTGAACTGCTATGGCGTTTTATCACCGTCGCCGAATCCAGCGAGTCCGGGGGTGATACCTGGGGTGATATCGATGACCTGTTTCGGGCCGGCGGTGAGACCTGGATCACCGGCAGCTACGACCCGGAAACCAAGCTCACCTATTGGGGCACGGCGCAGCAGAAACCCTGGATGCCGGCGAGCCGTAATCTCTCTATCTTCGACACCGGCCTCTTCACCAACTCCACGGTCGCAGTGAATGTGGCCAATGGAGAGTTGGATTGGTTCTTTCAACATGTGCCCGCCGAGGCCCTGGACCTGGACGAAGTGTTTGAAAGAGTCTTGATCGACAGGGGTGATGACAAGTTAGTTTTCTCTATTGGCAAGCATGGCATCCTCTGGAAACACGATCGCGTCACCGGAGAATTTGTCAGCCATCTTGAAACCGTGTTTCAAAACGCCTTCACCAACATCGATGCTGCCACCGGTGCAGTCACCTATCGGGACGATATTGCCAATGCACAACTGGGTCAGTGGATAAGTGTGTGCCCGAGCACGGCCGGTGGTAAGGACTGGCATTCCATGACCTATCATGAGCCGTCTTCCGCTCTTATTATTCCGCTAAGCCAATCCTGTCTGGAAATCTCCGCCAGGGAAGTGCCATTGGTGCAGGGCGCAGGTGGCTCCGCCGCCAACCGCCGCTGGTTCGAGATGCCGGGCTCCGAAGGCAATATGGGTAAGCTGGCGGCCTTCGACGTCGACACCATGACCGAACTGTGGAGCTATGAACAGCGCGCCGCATTTCTCACCGGCACCATTTCCACCGCCGGCAACCTGGTGTTTGTGGGCGACCTGGACCGTCGCTTCCGCGCCTTCGATGCCCGCAACGGTGAAATCCTCTGGGAAACCCGCCTCGGCACATCCGTGCAGGGCCATCCAGTGACCTTTGCCATCGATGGTAAACAATATGTAGCAGTGACCACCGCCATGGGAGCACGTGGCGTAAGCCCAAGAATGGTTCCAAGGGTGATCGCGCCGGATGTGAGACATCCCAGTAATGGCAATGCGCTTTATGTGTTTAGCTTGCCCGACTGAATCCCCGAAAAAATCAAGACAAGTGCCTAATAGCGACATGACTAAAACTCGGAGAAAATTTCGCCGCTACTCTGATACATCCAGGTCGCCGACGAGTCCAAATCAGGTAACTGAGCATGAGTGAATCTAACGAACAGAATGACGGCGAGGATAAGGCTGAAGCACCCTCCAATATCGGCCACATCGAATGGATGGATCTTACTGTCGACGATGCCTCACGGGTGAAAAAATTCTACTGCTCTGTAGTAGGCTGGTCGAGTAATGAAGTAGACATGGGCTCATACAGCGACTTCAATATTACTATGCCCGGCACTCAGGACACTGTCGCCGGTGTCTGTCACGCCCGCGGCAGCAATGCTAATTTACCTAGCCAATGGCTTATCTACGTGCGCGTAGAAAATGTGAAAGCCAGCGCGGAACAGTGTAAAAAACTCGGTGGTAAAGTGTTAGACGGCCCACGCCGAATGGGCGGCAGTAATTTTTGTGTTATCGAAGATCCTGCCGGCGCGGTAATGGCGCTGATGTCAGATTGAACTAGCGAAATCGTTTTCATGAAAGGGAATGTCGAAAGAATTTATATTGCCAGCAGCAGCCGCGTAGCAGTAACGCAGGTGCCATCGGCAACGCTGGAAGCGGGAAAGGGTATCGTCGGTGATCGCTACCATGTGAAATCTGCACAATTGATTGCGACAGGTAATCCCGCCGCCGACCATCATTTGAGCCTGATCGCAAAAGAACAACTGGACGATTTTTTGTCCAACAACAATGCCACTATCGACTATGGGGATTTTCGCCGTAGCCTGATTACCAGCGGCATTGATCTCAACACACTGGTGGAAAGGGAGTTCTCAATCGGTGATGTAGTCTGCAGGGGCATCGAGCTATGTGAGCCCTGTGCATTCCTGGCTGCGACCGTACACAGAGCAGTGCTGCCCGAACTGGTTCACAGGGCCGGGCTGAGAGCAGCGATAGTAACTGGGGGAAAGATTAAGACAGGAGATAAAATCACGTTTTAACGCAGTGTGATTTTCGAATAATTATAAAACAAAAAAAGGAAAGCGATATGTCGAAGATACTGATCCTCTTACCCGGTGTGGTCGCCTATGCAGTTGACATGGGAGGACTCACTTTTTTTATTCTATTCGTGGGAGGCTAGAATTTCATGCCCATCCATGTCAATTCGGGCAGCGCCGGGCCAATCGGTTCCGCTTTTGCTATAAATGCAGGTTTGATCCTGCTATGGAGTTTGCAGCACTCAATCATGGCGCGGCCGGGATTCAAGAAGACCTGGACCACCATCGTGCCGAAGGCCATGGAGCGCAGTACCTACGTGCTGATCTCCGGTGTTCTCATGATTCTCATCGCCCTGAACTGGCAGGCCCTCGATGGCATGCTCTGGGATGTGGAGAACTCTGCGGCGCGAACCCTGCTTAATGTGTTACATGTTTCGGGCTGGGCGATTGCAGTGATGGCCACCTTCCTGATCAATCATTTTGATTTGTTTGGTCTGCAGCAGGTCTAGTTTAATTTTAAAGATCAGCCTGAGCCCGCTCCCAACTATACCGAAAGATTCCTCTACAAGATTGTGCGTCATCCATTACAGATGGGCTTCCTGATGGGGCTTTGGATTACACCCACTATGTCTTTGACATTGTTCAGCCTGTCGACACTGATGACTATCTATATTCTGTCGGTTTGCACTACGAAGAAAAAGATCTGGTCGCGTCTCTTGGTGATAGTTATGTTGATTACATGCGACGCGTTCGAAAATTAATTCCAATCCCAAAATAACAATGACTGGATTCAACAAACTACAACACAATCTGTCCCTGAGACCATTTTGGATGAATGGGCTGCTCTTATTCTGTGGCTTCATGACCTTCATTTACCTGCCCTGGGACCTGTTTATTAAACCGGTGGCAGAAGATCAGGAGGTGTGGTTTGGGTATATGTTCACCGGCTGGGCTGCCAAGGGCACCGGGGTATTGCATTGGTATGTCTATGGCGCGGCTAGCTGGGGTTTCTGGCAGATGAAATCCTGGATGTTCCCGTGGGCAAGCCTGTACACAGCACAGGTCGCCATCGGCATGTTTGCCTGGAGTTTTTTAAATGCCCAGGGGCCAGGAATAACGGTTGCCCTGATCTCCGCCATACCCTTTGTGTTATTGGCGGTCGCGTTGTGGCGGGCTAAACATAGATTCGATGGCGACGGCAGCACAAAAAATGATAGTCATGCAGCTGAGTAAGGTTTATCCATATGAATCACAGCAATGCATTGCTAAATACAGACAACGACCAAGGTGTCTATTCGTGGTGAAATCACAGGGTTTTAACGTCGCCGCAGAGCTTGTGAAACTGCCGCTGTGACATGCAACTCTATTTCCACCAATGCTCGATGGAGTTAGCGTAGTACTGCACTACCCTGCGACGATCTGGATTAATGCTGTATTTATCGTCTTTTTCTAGCAAGAGATCGCGTTGCTTTAACAGATCCAGGCTGCGAGACAATGTCCTGTGTCGGGGTTTTTCTTCTGGTTTCATCGCCGCGCCACGCGCTATCATTTCATCGATCAATTCGTCGCAATCGCTGAGTATTTCCAGGGATGTTAACGACTGCGCATCCGCACGCAACAACGCCGCCGAAATAATAGGGACCGGTAAAATCGGCATCACATAGCGTACTGAATCCATCAGGTGCGCGGCCAGTTCGGCGACTTTTTGAATGCGCTGCTCCTTCTCCAGATGTTTGAAGTCGACAGCGTTGGCAGAGCAGTACTTGACCATCGATACCGGCACTCCAAAATTCACGCTGGCGTAGCCGAAACGCTTCCACCTCTGGCGAGAACTTACAAACAGATTTTTTCTCATGAACTGCCAGAACTTGCCCAGATGTTGGCGCTTGCTGAGTTTCTTGCCCTTGTTGTCCCAGTACAGCAGGTTTTGGTCTTCCAGTACGTGGTCATAATTTATACCAATCGGAACAAACACTATATTGCGATCAGTACGCCAATCAAAACTGCGCAGCATGTAGTCCAAAAATCCAAGTTTGGGCTCACCCAACAAGCCATCCCGACTCAGATGACATTCAAGGAATACCGCCTGACACACGCCACTCTGTGTCGCCATGTGGACATAGCGTTCCAATACTTTCCAGTACAGAGGGTTTTGTGAACTGCGCCGCACAAAAAATGCTGCCATGGCTCGAATAAGATGTTCCAATGGAAATATTCTGGCCCACTCGCCAACGGCATAGGACAGAGTAACCTGTTCAGCCGCCAGGTAACTTATAAGCACATAGTCCATATTGCTGCGATGGTTCATCACAAACACGACGGTGGCATCGGGGTCGATGGCTTGCAACTTGGCCGGGGCGACAGCGGCGACCCGTACCCGATAGATAAATCGTGCGACCGATGTGGAAAGCCAATAACCTACCTGGTAATAAATATAGGCATTAAACGACGGCACGATTTCCCGCGCATAGTTTTTCACCTTCTGCTGCAAAACATCGCGGGGAATATTGTCCTGCTGTGACTGAGTTTCGATCAGCGCGATGATTTCCTAATCGAACATTAGCTGATCGATTAGTCCCTGGCGCTTGGTTCGCTGCAGGGTACGAATTTTAATCTGCAAGCTGGTATTGAGCTTGTCCACGGCTCTGTTCAGTCGCCGCCGCAGATACCAGCGCACGCTAGGATACAGGATGCTCATAACTGCTGCATAGCCGGCGCTCAGTGTACCCCGTCAGCCCTAGTTGGACATAATTGGCCCATTGCTTAAGAGGTACTTTTAGCTCATCGTCAACCCGAGAGGAAAACGATGATGAGAAAGAAAAGAAGTGCCGAGAAGACAGTTC
>Ga0114999_10000325_pt1 | contig 70882 bp, 56 predicted proteins | sample ArcticOcean_MG_C_3_FD_89820 | JGI IMG/M metagenome (GOLD analysis project Ga0114999, IMG submission 89820) | Marine microbial communities from western Arctic Ocean - ArcticOcean_MG_CB8_126 | ecosystem: Environmental > Aquatic > Marine > Oceanic | place: Arctic Ocean: Canada Basin | collected...
TGGAATGCGGTACCTCCAGGAGCATTCGGTGGGGCGGAGGCGTCCACAAGGGCTTTGTCGACTGCTTTGCGGTTTGTTGCTGATTTGCTTCGGCCCGGTGGCCCAGGCGGCGCTCTTCTCGTCAACATTGCCGGCAAGTCGCTCGGTTCAAGTCGATCAGACCGCGACAGCCTTCGCGACATTGATTCATTCGGGCACGGTTTCCCCGCAAAACTGTCGCATCGAACTCGCAACGGCGATCGATGCGGATTTCTTCTTTCAGGCGACTGACCCGGCGAGCAACCTGCCGATCGGTGATCGGGATGCCGCGGTCGATCTGCCGAGTGGTGGCTCCCAGAGCTTTGTTGTTGGGGTGACGCTAGGGTCCGTCGTATCTCCGGTTGAGCTGGCGTTTACCTTTGTCTGTGACAACGACGGTCCTGCGGTGGAAGTAGAAGGGCTGAACACGCTCCTCTTTTCAGCATCAAGCGAGCCTGTGCCGGATGTCGTAGCGCTGTCAGCGACGGTTGGTAACACGGGAATCGTCGAGCTTCCGATGGACAATGGACTCGGCTTTTTCTCGGTCGCATCGGTCAACGTCGGCAGCGTCGGTTTGATGACGGTAACGGGCGAAGCGACCGGCGGCACGACCGCGACGATCCTCATTTGCCAGACTGATCCTGCCTCCGGCGTGTGTCTCGCGACAGTCGCGGAGTCGGTGACCGTCGAGATAGCCGCCAATGCGACACCGACGTTCGCTATCTTTGTTGCATCTCAGGAAGAGGTGCCCTTTGACCCGGCGGGGCGCCGTCTCTTCCTGCGCTTTACCGACGAGGGTGGCACGACGCGCGGTGCTACCAGCGTCGCGCTGCGCGGTGGCGGCGCGTCCTCCCCGCCAACTGCCGAAAGTGTCTTCACCGCAGAGGTTGGCTCGCCGATTGTCCAGGGCAACTGCATTGCCTGTCATGTCAGTGGGGGGCTCTCGGGCGGAACGCCACTCGTGTTCGTGACCCAAGGAGTTGATGCAGGGCATCTTTCGACCAATCTGGCAGTCTTTTCGGCATATCTTGATGGTGATCCTGGTGCCGCAAGCAGAATCCTCGAGAAGGTGCAGGGCGGCCTCAGCCACGGTGGTGGTGTGCGGCTTGGGCCGACATCTGCTGAGTTCGCGAGCTTGCAGTCGTTTCTGACGCTCCTGGCATCCTCCCTGCTGCCGACGGCTGAGGAAGCCTTTCTGGAGACGGTCTCCCTACCTATCGTGCAGGGCATCTGTATCGGATGCCACGTTGTCGACGGCTTGTCCGGCCATACGCCGATCGTGTTCGCAAGGGCTGAAGGCGACGCGATGCATGAGTCCACCAACCTTGACGTGTTTCGTTCGTACGTTGCGGGCGACGCCGATGCAATCGACCGCATTCTGGATAAGGTGCAAGGGCTCCGGAGTCACGGCGGCGGCCTTCAACTCGCTGGTGGCTCGACGGCATTGGCTGACCTCGCGGCGTTTCTTGCACTGCTCGGGGATGAGCCGACGGCATCCGCACCGGAGGCATTCGCGGTTGCTAACCTCTTCGAGGAAGTCGGCATGGCGAGCCCGGAGAGCACCCTTGCGCGCGCGTCGCTCATTCTGACAGGCGCCGCCCCAACTGCCGAACTGCAAATCCGTGTGCGCGACGGCGGCGAAGCCGAGCTTGCCCGGGCGGTGCGTGATCTGATGCAGGGACCCGGGTTCCATCAATTTCTGATCGAGGGTGCCAATGACCGGCTCTTGACCGATCGATACCTGAATGAGGATGTTCTGAAGCAGTCGGACGCGAAATTCGTCCGGCACACCAACAAACTGCATTCGCTGCGAATCGAGGCGACGGCAACGGGCGACTACCGACCATTGCGCGAGTGGCGCGCGTTGAGCGCGTATGGCCATGCGCGGGCACCCCTTGAACTCATCGCGCACGTGGTGGAGGGAGACCGGCCCTACACCGAGGTACTGACCGCAGACTATCTGATGGTCAACTTCTGGTCAGCGGAAGCGCTGGGGTCCCTGGCATCCTTCGGCAGTGGCACTGATGTGGATGACTTCGTGCCGTCAACGATCGGTCGTTATTACCGTGACGGTGCCGGTAAGAAGGTCAGGTTCGTCGACTTTGACGTTGGCGTAGTGGTTGACGATCCCGGACCTCTGGCAACGGTCTATCCGCATGCCGGCGTTCTGAACACGCCCGTATTTCTCCGCCGATACCCCTCCACCGACACGAATCGTAACCGCGCCCGGGCGCGCTGGACCCTTTATCACTTTCTCGGTGAAGACGTCGAAAATCGGGCTGTCCGCACGACCGATCCGGTGGCGCTGGCCGATCAGGACAATCCCACGCTCAAGAATTCACATTGCACTGTCTGCCACAGCACACTCGATCCGGTTGCTGGTGCTTTTCAGAATTACGGTGACACCGGTCTTTATAAGGACCAGCGTGGCGGCGCGGATTCCCTTCCGGGGGCCTATAAGCGTGCGGCAGGGGATGACTACCGGTTCGGCGATAGCTGGTACCACGACATGCGATTTCCCGGGTTCGAGGGGGATCTGATTGACGACCCTAATGCCAGTTTGCAATGGCTTGCAAGCCGGATTGCCGGGGATCGGCGGTTCGGCGATGCAGCGGTCAGGTTCTGGTGGCCGGCACTGATGGGAGGCGAGATGCTGAGCTCCGGCGGTGAGCCCGGGGACTTCACATTCGCTGCGCGAACGTTGGCGTTTGGCGCGCAGCAGGAAACGATGAAGCGACTGGCGGCCGAATTCACTGCGCCCGAGTCCGACTTCAAACTCAAGGACCTTCTCGTCGGTCTGGTGATGTCACCCTGGTTTCGCGCGCACGAAGTTGCGGTCGGGGACGACCTGCGCCTTGCCGCACTCGACGATGCAGGCACCGACAAACTCCTGACTCCCTCGCAACTCTCGCGCAAGACCCGGTCAGTCACAGGTTTTGAATGGGGCGCCTGGCCGCGTGGAACGGTCCGGCAGATTCAGGGCGCACTCGATAGCGACTTCCGGTTGTATTACGGGGGCATCGACTCAGATGGTGTGGTGGTGCGAGCGAGTGACATGACTGCGGTCATGGCAGGTGTGGCTGAGGCCCATGCGACCGAGGTGGCATGCCCTATCGTGTACAAAGAGTTTCTTTTGGCCGATGGCCGGCGGCGCTTGTTCAATGGAGTGGATCGATCTGTCACGCCGATTCTGGAGTTTCGGGATCGGTTCGATGTCATGGCCGGCGGGTTCGGGGATCGTCAGTCCTTCGAGATCTCGGGTGAACTGGAGCGCGGTGAGCGCAACGTGGTTCTGCGGTTTGACAATGACTACTACGTCGCCGCCGACGGCGTTGACCGAAATCTGGTGGTGGACATGCTCAGGGTCTACGACAGCTCCGGGGGGTTGGTACAGCAGATCGAATACGAGCGGGCTGATGACCCGTTGAGCCTGATCGATGCCGAATGTGGCTCAAGCCGGCTGGATTCGGGCGCGGAGGGCGCCGATGACGTTTTTGTACTGTGGTCGAGCTGCAACGTGTCCGTTCCGATCGAGTTGCCACGTGCAGATGAATATCGATTTGAAGTCACAGCGTACGGGGACCAGGCTGGCGCAGACAACGTGATCATGAGCGTGTGGGTCAATGCGCCTGTCGGTGATCTGCAAAATAGTCGGGGCGCGATGCGCATCAGGGAGAAACTAGCAGAACTCCACCAGCAAATGTTGTCGGAGGAGGTGTCGGCTGACAGCCCGGAAGTGGATCACACGTTTGAACTGTTGACAGAGACCTGGCTCGCCCGCCGTGAACTCGGCAACCCGCAGTGGTATCCGGGTGGCATGAGTTGCAGCTGGTTCAGTGACTTTAATTTCTTCGATGGCTTGTCGCTCGAGGATCCCTATATTGAGCGCGGTGACGGTGGTTACCGATGGGATTTCGACAAGACCGGCCGTTGGTTTGAATCTCAGGATCTGGGCGACGCCGATTTCATGTTACAGACCTGGCGCGTCGTGATCGCCTATTTGATGTCGGACTACAAGTATCTCTACATCTAGACGGAAAGCCGAAATGCAGCGCACACAGAACCGCACGCGAGCCTCGCAACCCGCTATCTCCAGGCGTCAGTTCCTTGGATGGGCGGGCCTGGGGCTGAGCGGTGCTGCGGGCTTGCGACTGCCTCTGGTTCACGGTGCTGTGGCAAGCGATCGATTGGTTGTCTTGATCCAGGCTGTCGGCGGCTGGGATGTCACCAGCTTTTGCGATCCCAAGCTCAATGTTGCGGGCGAGCGAGAGATCAACACATGGGCAACGTCTGCCGGTATCGGTCGAGCCGGAAATCTGGACTATGCCCCCTTCGGCGGGAATCGTGCATTCTTTGACAAGTATCATGATCGTACGCTCGTGGTGAACGGCATTGATGCACAAACGAACTCGCACTCGGCCGGTGTGGTGCACACGTGGAGCGGCCGCCTGTCGGAAGGCTATCCATCACTTTCTGCGCTCTTTACCGGGTCATCGGCACCCGACCTGCCGATGAGTTATCTGAACTTCGGCGGCTACGCCGAAACGGCCGGCATCGCTCGCTACACAAGGGTGGACAACCCCAAGCACCTGAAACAACTCGCTGCTCCCAACCGCTCCCCCTGGGAGGATGGCAAACGCTTTTTCAGTGACCCGGACTTCGAGCGGATTCGCGCATATCGACGAGATCGGTTGGAGATGTTGACTCTGGAGGGTCGCCACAGCGCTCGCGGCGCGCGCAACCGCAGGGCCTACGAGACCGGCATGCAGAATGTCGACAAGCTGGGGGCGTTTGCGGATCTGATTCCGGACGACGACGCGCTGCAACCGGTCGTCAACATCGCGAATAGACAGCAACATCTGCGTCGGCAGATTCAGATCGCGCTGCTTGCTTTCAAATCGGGGACCTCGGTTGCCGCTGACCTCGTGCAACATGGGTACGACACACATAAACAACACGATGTTGATCATGCGCCGCTGCTTCAATACCTGACCGAAGCAATCGATTACCTGTGGGAAGAGGCAGAAGCACTGGGACTTGCTGAAAGGATCGTGCTCGTGGTCGGGTCTGATTTCGGTCGCACACCCTTCTACAACGGATCTGCGGGCAAGGATCACTGGCCGATTGGCAGTGTTCTGATCCAGGAGAAGAACGCACCGTGGGGTGGCCGCGCGATTGGTTTGACCGACGAAGGCCATCGTGCAGTGGCGCTCGACCCCGTCACGATGCGACCGGCCGCCGATGGGACACGGATTTTTCCGCGTCATGTTCATCATGCATTGCGGGGGTATCTGGGCTTGAACGACGGCCCGCTGGCTGCCCGCTTCCCGTTCGCGGCGGTTGAAGATCTGCCTCTTTTTGCCTGACCCGGCGAGTCTTGAGGCGTGCGTCTGAAAACGGCATTGGTCATAGTGGTCGGTCTCATCGTCGGGGTCACGATCGTGTTGATCTGGCGAGAGCGCGCCACACCACCGACGGTTCCTGCCGACCAGCCGGTCCAGTCAGAGGTACCAAACGCTCCGGGGGCTGATGCAGCTGAACGCGTGGCTGATGGCGCGGGGGCGCAGACGGCGACACCCCTATTGGCGCAAGCGGCCTGGCGAGAAATCCCCGAGACGATTGGACAGCCGTTGCCGCCACTTCGTGCCGGCACCGAGAACCAGCGGCTCATTGCACTGGACCGGACCTATCTGCGCGAACTAAAAGTCGGCCAGACACTCGAGGTATTGATCCCGCAGTTGGCCCGTGAATACCCGGTGACGATCAAGGAGGCAAAGACGACGGCTCGTGGCAGTCGAGTCATACGGGGCAACATTCTTGATGATCGTCGTTTTGGCTTCCTGCTTACGTTGGGGCCCAAAACAACCTTTGCGACGATCGGGACGCCGGCCGGGGTGTTCAACCTGACAGGCAGCCGGGATCTGGCGTTCATCGTCCCAGGGCGTGAATTGACCCGCCGGGTTGAGTCGGGTCCGGATTATGTGATTTCAGAACCAGAAGAACTCCCGGAAGTGCCGTCGCCCTGACCTTGATGGACCGTCGCTCCCCCCTTTTGGTTTTCCAGTAACATGGCAGACGCCCGGGATGTGACGCAGTTGGGTCTGTATCGGTCACGAAATCGGGGGGTTGCTGTTGCACACCATTTACGAACGATTGGTTGAACCCTTTATGTTCAGATGCGCCGTTTTGAAGAGATGTCCATTGCTTGCACGCGTCCTTGGGTTGGTGTCGCTGCTGGTCGTAGACAGCGCCGGCGCGGCCGATCTCCAGATCGTGTGTCCCTGCCTGATGAGCGAGGTGTCTCAAACCTCGTTCGGGGTCACTGTGGGAATCACCAATCGTGATGCAAATCAGACCGGAGAGACTTCCGGCGACCTGCGACTCCGGATCGCTGCCGGGCCGGTCCCCAGCATTTTCGACGCGTCGACCCAGAGTGTTGGTCGGATCTACTTGCAAATTCCGCTGGCGCCGGGTGAGTCGAACGCGGGCACCCTGCACAAGACCGGGTTTGTTGCGCCTACCGACGGTGACTCCTACATCAATCTGCTGCTTGAAGAGGACGTTGGGGGCAGCTGGGCAATTCGCGACATACTGCGGATGCGCCAGATGCTAAGCAGCACGCGCGAGGGTGGGCATTCGGTGTCGGGTGGCACTGAAACAACCCGGGGTCATGTGTTCTTCGATGGTGACCCGACCCTGGTGGTTGATGGGGGTGAAGCGACCTTGAGTTTGCCGGCGGTTCACAACGTGTCACCGGACACGACGACAGGCAATCTCAGACTCCAGATTCGGCAGGCGGCGGGCGACAGTGTGTTCGGATTCTCCTACGTCGTCCCGGTTGCAGCCGAAGAAGATCTCGCGACCACGTTGGCACCGGGGACCAGCATTGCGGCGCGGGAGACGACATTCGCCTTCACCGAGAGCGGCTCGGGCGGCTTTGACTGGTTTCACCTGACGCTGCTTGACGAGTCGACCGACCCTGCGAGCGTTCTGGCATGGCAAACCTTACGGGTCAATGGCGGCACGCCAGCGATGCGGTCATTCGCCCTCAGTGGCATCGAGATCCTTGAGGACGATGACGTTGACGGCGTGGGGAACTTCAATGAGCGGCTGGTGGGTACCGACCCCACAAATGACAGTGACAAGCCCGGGCCGAGCGTCGTGGATGTAATCATCTTTTATGCCGACAACGTGGGCGCGGTTTATGGCGGGGATGCCACGGCGCGGGTCGATCACATCATCGAGGCGACCAACATGTTCTATGCGGACAGTGGCGTCAACCTGACATTTCGCGAGGTCGCACGCGAGGAAGTATCGATGGACAATGACACCTCGAACAGCGCAATCCTCGGGCTGATGCGTGACGAGTTGGCCCCGTTCGAGAATCTTGCTGTGCGCAAAGTGGCGGTCGGTGCTGACATCGCTGTGACCCTGCGCGCAGACACGGGCACGAGCACCAACTGTGGCATCGCGAATCTTGGCGGCCCCGGCTCAAGTGGTGATTTTTCCTTCACGGGCGTCGGTCTGAAAGCCAATACGGCGCTCTTCATTGATTGCCGTGACAACGTCCTTGCACATGAGGCGGGCCACATCATGGGTTTGACCCATTCCCGGGTGGAGAGCCGGCGTCTCAACAAAGAGGGGACATTCCCCTGGTCGGTCGGGTACGGCATTGACGGCAGTTTCGTGACCATCATGGCGAGTTGGGATGATTTCGGCGGCGATTCAGTGCCAGAGCTCAATCTCTTTGCGGGCCCGGCACTCACCTGCGAGGGGAGCGCATGCGGCGTTGCGGCGACAGATGCGGTCGATGGTGCCGATGCCGTGCGTTCGCTCGAGATTGTGCGCTATCAGGTGGAGCGATTCACCACGCCGGTCACAAGCTCGGGCGGCGATGACGACGGCGATGCGACAACCGGGGCGCTGATGCTGTCGCTCGATGGCTCCCTCGTTGCGGGCACCTTCAGCAACAGTACGGATGCCGATTACTTTGCCGTGGCCGCAACCATCGGGCGAACCTATACGTTTGCAACCTCCTCGCTCGGGGCTGGAATTGACACGCAATTGGCGCTTCTCGACACTGATGGTGAAACGATACTGGCAAGCGCGACCGCAGCGGGCGTCTCGAACCTCCCGTTTGTGGCGACGGCCAACGGGCGGCTGTATCTGCGCGTGATTGATGCGGGGGGCAAGGCGGGCACCTACAATGTCGGCGTTGCCGAGACGTCGCCATTGTTGTTGGACGCCGGGGTCGTGCTTGTGGCTTCTGTGCTGCCATCCAGCCGGTCAGTGCAGATCGGAACAACTGCTACCGCATTTGTCACGGTGATCAACGGCGGCAGCAGTGCGGCTGAAGGTTGCACGATTGTTCCAGACACCGCGCTTCCCATCGATTACTTCTATCAACAAACAGATCCGTTGAGCAATGCGACCGTTGGTGCGCGTAACACGCCCGTTGATCTTGCGGCCGGCGCGGCTCAGAGCTTCGTGATCGGGGTGACGCCGTTGCAGGCGTTTGCATCGACCGAACTTGGGCTTCGCTACATCTGTGATGACAGCTTGCCTGCGACCCCGATTGCAGGTCTCAATACGCTTCGCATCTCTACCTCACTGGACCCTATTCCTGATGTCGTGGCGCTCGCGGCGACTGTCGATGACGATGGTATCGTCCACATTCCCGGGACGAGCGGCACCAGCTTCTTCTCGATGGCGACCGTGAACGTCGGCATCAGCAGTGAGCTTACTGTGACCGCGGACACCGGTGGTGTAACGCTTCCCGTGACGGTATCAATGTGTGAATCAAATCCGGCCACAGGCGCGTGTATCAATCCATTGGTGCCCACGACGGAACCGGTTGTCACGACCATAGACGCCAATGGCACACCGACGTTCAGCATCTTCGTCACGGGCTCGGACCTGATCGAGGCTGACGCTGCCGCCAAACGGATATTCGTCCGTTTCAAGGACGCTGGCGAAGTGGTACGTGGCTCCACGTCTGTCGCGGTGCAAACCGATTGACCCCTTGACCCGCTTGACCTCCCTGACTCGCTTGACCGGCTTGACCCCTTGACCCCCTTGACCCCCTTGACCCTTTTAACCCCCTTGACCCGCCGGGACGAGAGGGATGAACGGGAGCAGAGGGAGCCGTCGGGTTGACGACGGCCCACGCAAGCGGGCCGCTGCTGCCGCCGCGATTCCATACATTCACGGCGACCCAGGCCCTGGGTGCCTTCAACGACAACGTTTTTCGAACGCTGCTACAACTCGTCGTGCTGCAGGTCTACGTGGTAGAAAACGCTGAGGAGGTGCTCGCGACCGCAACGTTCATCTTCACCATACCCTTTGTTCTTTTTGGTCCCTGGGCGGGTTATCTGGCTGATACGTGGCCCAAGAATCAGTTGATGCGGGTCATCAAGCTCTTCGAGATTCCGATCATGATGCTCGGCGTGTATGCCTTCTACCTGGGGCATCTGCCACTTCTGCTTGGTGTGCTGTTCCTCATGGCGACGCAAAGCACGTTCTTCGCGCCAGCCAAGCAGGGCATTATTCCTGAGATGTGCAGCCCGCGGGCAATCACCCACGCCAATGGCTGGGTTGAGATGACCACCTTCGTCTTCATCATCGGTGGGATCGTCGGCGCCGGCTTGCTGATGAACGTGCACGGCGGTGAGCCGGTCCGGGTTGCCATCTATTGTGTGGTGATAGCGGCAGTGGGTGCCGGGATCGCGTTTTTCATTCCGGCCCAACGCGCAGCATCGACATCCGCGCGATTTGATTGGAATCCGGTCGTTGGTATCTGGCGGGACCTCACTTTTCTCAGGGCCCAGAAAGGTCTTTGGCTGGCCGGACTAGCCAACAGCTATTTCTGGATGAACGGCATGATCTTTTCAACCAACGTGCTCGTCTACGGTGACAGGTTGCTTGGCCTTGGGGCAGACGACAGCCTCAGTCTGGCCGTGTTGCCGGCTTTCATTGCCGTCGGCGTTGCCGTGGGTTCGATGCTTGCGAGTCGCTTGTCTGCCGAGAAGGTAGAGCTTGGCCTCGTGCCACTGGGTGGCATTGGCATTGCTGTGGGGGGCATCGGACTCTTCTTCTCAAGCGATTCCTATGCGGTTACGGCGATCTTTCTGGGCCTGACGGGTGTTTCGGGCGGCCTGTACATTGTGCCGCTCTTTTCATACTTGCAGTTTTTCGCAAAGGAAGACGAGAAGGGCCGGGTTCTGTCCACGGTGGGAATCCTGAATGGGCTGTTCCTGGTGCTCGGTAGCCTTGTTTACTACCTGCTCACGGTGACGCTGGGAATGCAGCCCGACAGTGTTTTCCTTTTCATCGCGGGCACGACCGTGTTTGTTGTGATCTACATCTGCTCTGTGATTCCCGAGTATTTCATTCGTTTTTCTGCATGGTTGCTTACACACACGATCTACAACATCACGATCGTCGGCAGGGAAGCGATCGCTTTTCGCGGCCCTGTGCTGATCATTCCGAATCACGTCACGTTTGTTGATGCCTTCCTCATCGGCTCAACGATGCAGCGCTTTGTCCGCTATATGATGTTGAAGAGATACTATGATGTGCCAATAGTCAGAAATATCCTCAATGTTATGGACGTGATCCCGATTGCGCCGAAAGAGGGGCGGGAGTCGGTGGCAGCGAGTCTCATGCAGGCACGGGCAAGACTCCTCGACGGGCATGTCGTGTGCATCTTTGCCGAGGGCGCTTTGACCCGTGACGGCAAGATGCACGAGTTCCGGCCGGGTTTCGAAGCCGTGATGGAGGGGCTCGATTGCCCGATTGTCCCGGCCTACATCCACGACGCTTGGGGTAGCATTTTCAGCTGGAAGGATGGCCGCGCAATTTTCAAATGGCCGAAGCAAATTCCCTATCGGGTCACCATATCCTATGGCGAAGCGATGTCGGCGCAGGCGACTGCAGCCGAAGTGGAAGCCGCGGTGCGCGCGTTGGGCGAAGATGCGGGTGCAGGCGAAGATGCGAGTGCAGGCGAAGATGCGAGTGCAGGCGAAGATGCGGGTGAAGGAGTGACGGAGTTAAGGGTGAAGAAGTGAAGGGTGAAGGTAAATTGAGCGGGCGGTCGTTCGAAGACGACGGCGAAGTCGATCAGCCGACGTTCCGCACCGATGCCGCAATCCCCGCGATCGTTACAAGGAGGGCCTTGTCGACGTGGATATCGCGTACGGATGCGTGTCGAAATCGAGTCATCAGTTCAATCTGCATGAAGTGAAGGGGATCGGCATAGGGGTTGCGCAGGTCCAGCATGCGGCGCAACTCGGGCGCGCTGGCGAGCAGGGTTGATTGTCCCTTGAGTGCATTCAGCGATTGGATGAGTCCACCCAATCGGCCGCGCAGTTCATTGCCGAGGTCGGTCAGATTACTGTCCAGGAGTTGCTCATCGTAGTAGCCGCAGATGTCGGCATCAGCTTTGCTCAGAATGAGTTCCAGGATGTCGAGCATTGAACGGAAGAATGGCCAGTCGCTCGCCATTTCGCGTAGCACGTACGCGTCGCGACCCGACAAACCGTCGGCAATCGCGGTGTCGGTGCCAAGCCATGCGGGCAGCATGAGCCGTTTTTGCGTCCACGCGAAGATCCATGGCACCGTGCGGAGTGAGGCAATCGAACCATGACCGCTGCCGATTCCTTCTTCGCCCAAAAGGAGCCGGGACAACTCTTCCTGCGGGGTACTTTGACTCAGATAGCTGTCGAAGTCGGGATTGGCCCGTGTGGCGAGGTAGTCGGCGCCCGCGACACTCGCGAGGCGGTCCATGAGATGTCGCCAGGCGTCCCTCGGCTTGGATGGCGGCAACAAACGAGCCTGCAGGGTCGCGGCCATCATCATGTCCAGATGTCGAATGGCCTGTGGGGACGACCCGTACTTCAATCGCACCACCTCGCCCTGTTCCGTCACGCGCATGCCGCTGTTGATTGTGCCGGGGGGCAAGGCAAGGGTCGCTTGCCGGGAGCCGGACCCCTCCTGGCCGACGGCGCTGCCACGGCCATGGAACGTGGTGAGTTCAATCTTGTATTTCTCGCAAAGTGAAACCAGGTCTTCCTGTGCGCGGTATTGTGCCCATGCGGCCGTCAGTTGCCCGCCGTCGCGCGCGCTGTCCGAGTAACTGATCAGTACCTGTTGTCGGCCGTCGATGTGCCGCAGATACCAGGGCAGGTGGAACAGACGCTCAAGTGTCCAGGCTGCGTTCTCAAGATCGTCCAGGGTCTCGAACATGGGCACGACCGGAATCACGCGTGCCAGGCCGCATTTCCGCAGAAGCAGAATCACGGCAAGAATATCGGATGGGTTCTTCGCCATCGAGACGATGTAGCAGGATATGCCTTCGGCGCCAATCTCGGCGATCAGCCGGAAGGTCGCGAGTGTCTCTCGCTCTGACGGCGCCGGCTGCCAGTCGTCAGGAATCAGGGGGCGCGGCGAATCGAGTTCGCGCAGAATGAAGGCCTGTCTCGTCTTTTCGGACCAGTCGCGGTAACTGCCGAGCTCGAGAAACTGCGTCAATGCATCAAGCAGCGCCTCATGCCGGCTTGCGTGTTCGCGGATGTCCAGGCTGACCAGGGTCACGCCGAACGTTGAGATGCGAATGAGGGTTTCACGCATCAGGCCTTCGGCGATGATGCCCATGCCACAATCAACCAGGGACTGGTAGCACACTGTCAGTGGCGTCGCGAGCTCGTTCTTGTACAGGATCAGCGCATCGTTTGCTGGTTCGTCGGTCCCGGCCCATTGCCGGGTTTGTTCCAGGCGGTCGCGGATGTCTCTCAGCACCGCGCGGTAAGGCTCGCTTGAGGGCTCGCTGAGCATTTCCGACAATGCCGGACTGCATTCAGACATCGAAAGCTGGCGTAATAGTTCTTCGATATCGCGCAGGTAAAGATCGGCTGCGGCCCAACGCGCAAGGCGCAGTGCCCGTCGGGTGACCGATGCGGTAACTGCGGTGTTGCCGACGCGGTCGCCGCCCATCCACGAAGACACCCGGATGGGTGAGAAGTCGAGTGGCAGGTGATGATCGGTGTGGGCAAAGACCAGGCGGTCGAGTCCCTGCCAAAGGATTGGGATTGCGCGCCAGAGGGAGGTCTCGACGACGGCGTAGCCCCACTTTGCTTCATCTTCTGGCGTTGGAATCTCGTTTCTGATCTCGTCGGTGTACCAGACTTCTGCGATCAGTCGTTCGAGCGCTCGGCGCTGCTCGGCGCGCAGGGGCTGGTCTTCGTGAACCTGCTGCAGCGCGTCCGCAATGCGGTTGTACTTTTGGATGAGCGTGCGCCGCGTGACCTCGGTCGGATGTGCGGTCAGGACGATGTCGATGCAAAGCGTCGAGACAGCGTTATAGGTGCGCTCGGAGTCGATGTTGCCAGCCAGTAACTGAAACAGCGACGCAAGCTCTGACGCGTCTGGAAACGGCGTCAGGCGCAACTCCGTGGTTTCCGCTTGTTCGGCAATGTTGGTCAGATTGATGAACTGATGAAATGCGCGTGCGACCGAGACCAGTAACTCATCCTCCAGTTCCCGCAGCGTGTTAAGCAGTACATCGTCCCGCTGTTGGTTCTGGCGCCGGGTCTTGGCCAGTTGCCGGATCTGCTCGATCTTGTCAAGAAAATCGGAGCCGTGCTTGGCGAGCATCGTTTCGCCGAGCAGGTCGCCCAGAAGATGAACGCGGTGGCGTTGGCGCCGCGAGACGAGTTCTGCAGTCATCAGTCTGGGGCCGCTGGTCTGGGTTGAAAGCGTAGTGGTACAGTGGCCCTAACACTGGTAAGAATCAAGACAGCAGGTGGCATGCTGCGGGCGTCAGGCAGGTTGTTACGCGCTTTTGGAAGGTGGATGACCGCGCGTCGACGACGGGCAGCAACGTTCCTGGCTGGCTTGTATTGCGGTACTGGGAAGGACAATGTCGGGCCACTTCTTGTAGAAAAGAGGTTCCCACTCTTGCCGGGCCTATCGATGACAAACAGGAGACAGTTGTGGACGACCCGCTCGACATGCGATCAAAGAAGGTACTTATTACCGGTGGCAGCCGGGGTCTTGGCAGATCAATGGCGCTTGGTTTTGCGGCACACGGCGCGGACGTCGCGATCGTTAGCCGCAAACTGGATGTCTGCGAAGCGACGGCGGCGGAAGTGCGGGAATTGGGCGTTGAGGCGTTTCCTTATGCATGCCATGTCGGAGACTGGAGTCAGCTGGACGGGATGGTTGATGCCGTTTATGAAGCATTTGGCCAGGTCGATGTTCTGATTAACAATGCCGGCATGTCACCGCTCTATCCGTCACTCGACCAGGTCTCGGAGGAACTCTTTGACAAGGTTGTGGCTGTTAACCTCAAAGGACCATTTCGCCTGAGCGCCAACATCGGTGCGCGCATGCAGGCCGGTGCCGGCGGGGCGATCATTAATGTCTCAAGTACCGCGAGCGTTTCAGCGAGCCCGGGTTCTGAACCCTACGCAGCCGCAAAGGCTGGCCTCAATTCCCTGACGCGTTCGTTCGCTGCGGCTTATGGGCCGAAGGTACGGGTCAACTGCATTATGGCGGGCCCCTTCCTGACGGACATATCGAAGGCGTGGGATCTGCCCGCGTTTGAGAAGGGGGCCAAAGCGAACATACCCTTGCAGAGGGGTGGGCAACCAGACGAAGTGGTGGGGGCGGCGCTCTACTTTGCGAGTGAAAGCTCAAGTTTCACAACAGGTGCGATCCTGCCGGTCGACGGCGGCGCCCACATTTAACCCCGGGTCTCGGAGGGGCGCGATAAGGCCTCGCTCGACGCTTTTCTGCGGCAGGCTTTTTAACCGCAGGCGCTTTTTAGCCGCAGGCGCCTGCGCGATCAGGTGTTGCCCCGGACCAGGAACACGAAGTCGCGAAAGATGTCGAGTAGCGTCTCGTGCTTGTAGTCCGTGAACTCACCCGCATCGAGATACATTCCGTGGTCTTCGCAGGCCTCGTACTGAATGTGCTTTTGCAGGGGATCGCTCAACTTGTACATACGTTTGCCGCATCGTGGGCAGCCAACGTCGCGTATCTTGTTTTGCTTGCGGCCGATACCGGGATCCCCGGAGTCGACGAACTCGGACATCCACTTTTCTTTTAAGGTCTCGGCTTCGCCGATATCAAACCAGATTCCCTGGCAGCCGCTGCAGCGGTCTACAGTGACGCTGCCACGGAGCGTGGTTAGAGTTTTCTCCTCCATCCGCGATTTGCACTTTGGACAGTCCAAGATGTTCTCCCCGATTTTGATCGCGCCCATCATCCACGTGGATGCACTGTGCATCCACTTTTTCGTCAGACGATGAATGATGGCGGAGTAACGGTCGCGAGGCTCGCTTGTGCGAGCAGGGTCATTTCGGGACGCGCTTCGCCCGAGCCTCTTTTGGGGTCGTAACCCGAATCCGCACAGGCCATAGTCGTGATCGGGGTGTCCAGTGCCGGGCTTCAGCTTCGGCGTGCGCCAACAGGTCTTGCCTTCGCCAAGGGACTTCCATTGCGCTGGCGGCCGCTGTGGTTGAAACAGATCTTCTGGTGCCGTCCTGTCAGCCTACCAGGGCGCGATAGACCGCCTGACCGAAGTGCGAGAGCAGGGGCTCATCGACGGTTCTGGCAACGCCGCCGAGCCTGATTGCAGACCCCAGGGGGGGAACGTGGATGAAGACGACCATGGGACGCTCGCTCCTCGGGACCGGCAGGCGTCGCTGCCACTGCAGCAGGGTGTAGAGCATTTCCTCGCACAGGTAGCCGCCGGCGTTTGTTGACACGCGGATCGGGAATTCACGGAGACGCCGTTGCAGTAGTGGCGCGTCAGCGGTCCCAAACAATCGCTCAGGTCCGGTCGGGTCGACGACCGGGCAGGCGGGCAGTGCGCCGGTCATGTCGGCACGTACTGCGCGACGATTATTGGCGATCGTTTCGATCTGAAATACACCGGGGTGTCCCTCCCCAAATGCAACAATCCGGGCGGGGCGTTGCTGCTCACAGAAGAGGGCGATCGCTGCGGCTGGGCCCCCCCACTCGACGGGCACTTCGATGGCGGGCACGTTCGCCATCGCGCCGAGAGCCCGCGCGGCGTCAATGGACCCGTTCGCATGACGGCCGTTAAATGGTGCGAAACCGGTACTGAAGATTGCCGATGTCATCAAAGCGTCCGGGGTCCCTGATCATGGCAGTCAAGTTTGAACCCCTCCACGGGTACATGAAAGGCATACAACAAGCGCTTTAATGCTGGGGATGCCTGGTTGAGTCGGTGTTCCCAAAGACGCTCTGCGACGATCCGGCCCCCGGATAGATGGTGGCATGGGACCGTGCCCGGGGGCAGGTTACAATTGGGGACCGAACGTTTACGGGAGTCCAACCGTCAATGCTGACAGAAGGGCACATGCCAGGACCAGAGACGAGTTTGCAGCAGCAAACCTTCGACGAGCAGGGCTATCTGCATCTGCCGGGAGTGCTTGCCGCGGATATGGTTGAAGCACTGACCGAACTCGTCGATGCCAACTATGAGGCACATCGCGCGGCCGGCTACGATCCGTATTTGAAGCGAGCGTTCGATGCCAGCCGACCCTTTTTTTATCCTAACTTTCTGAAGGATGACCAGCGTTTCGTCAATCTGCTCGACCATCCAAAGGTGTTTCCGCTCGTGTACACGGTTCTTGGCTGGAACATCTATAGCTACCACAGCCACTACATCGTAACCCCGCCGCGGGACACGACGGACAGGCGCGGCGGACGGTTTGGGTTCCATCAGGACAGTGGTCGGGTGAACGTGGAACTTGACTGCAGTCCCCGGCCGCGCCTGTCGATCAAGGTTTCCTACTGGCTGTCTGACTGCGATGAAGTGGATCGAGGCAACCTTTTTGTCGTGCCAGGTAGTCATCGGGAGGATCGAATCGAGTTGCCTGAGGATGGTTCGGCTCCCGCCGGCGCGGTCCCGGTCCTCTGCAGGGCGGGTGATGTGGTCCTCTTCGATCGACGAATGTGGCACTCCGCGAGTCCGAACAATTCGAACGTGGTGCGCAAGGCGCTCTTCATCGGCTACGGCTATCGCTGGCTCCGGACAAAAGACGACATGACAATCAGCAGTCGGATGCTGGCTGCCAACGATCCTGTCCGCCGACAATTGCTTGGCGAGGCAACGGATGCCAATGGTCAATTCTCACCCAAGCCAGGTCAGTTGCCGCTCCACCAGTGGATGCTCGACGTGGGGTTGACTGATGCTTGATCCGGCGGTCGTGCTCTTTGCGAACGATGCGTTTTACATCGCGTTCAACAATCGTGACTTTGAGGCCATGGAGGCGCTCTGGTCACGGGAGGCCCCGCCGGTGTGCATTCATCCGGGATGGCGTCCGCTCGTTACGCGTGATGACATTCTCGACAGTTGGCGGGAGATCTTTGGCAATGCCGACGGCGCAACAGGCATCTCGACCCACGCGCCTCGGGTCGTCAGCCAGGCGACGCTGCACACGGTTGTTTGCTACGAGCAACTGCCCGGCGGTTGGCTGGTCGCGACTAACATTTTCGTCATGGAGGCGGGTGAGTTGCGAATGATCCACCACCAGGCTGGCCAGTGCATGAATCCGCCTGACCTGGACGAAGAGTTGCAGATGGCGCTTCAGTAGCACGGTGTACCCCAACGGCCCTTCACTGTCTTTTCCTGATCCCGTCTAATCCCCTGCTGATCCAGGGCAGCAGACTGCTTCACGCGCGCCGCGTGCGAGTGGTATAACGACGTTCCCATTTAGTCCGGAGTCCGCGATGAAGGCAGCCGTGTTTCGCGAAGTGAATCAACCGCTTGTAGTCGAAGAGGTCAACATCTCCAAACCGGGTCCGCGCGAGGTTCTGGTGCGCACATCTGCGGCCGGTGTCTGCCACAGCGATCTGCACTTTGTGAAGGGCCTTTACCCAACTCAGATGCCAATTGTGCTCGGCCATGAGTCGGCTGGAATTGTCGAGCAAGTCGGCTCTGACGTGACTTACGTCAAGCCGGGTGACCATGTGATTACTTGTCTATCGGTCTTTTGCGGACATTGTGAACAGTGTCTGACCGGTCACCTGTCGCTTTGTGCGAGCCCCGAGGTGAGGCGTGGCAAGGAAGATGAGCCCCGTCTCGCCAAGGACGGCAATGAGGTCTTCCAGTTCGCAAATCTGTCATCGTTCGCAGAGCAGATGCTTATCCATGAACATGGATTGGTGAAGATCCGGGAAGATATGCCCCTTGATCGTGCGGCGCTGATCGGCTGCGGCGTCACCACCGGTGTCGGTGCAGTCTTCCATACGGCCGCCGTCGAACCCGGCAGCACGGTTGCCGTCATTGGCTGTGGAGGCGTTGGACTGTCCTGTGTCAATGGCGCAGCGCTTGCCGGTGCTGGGCGCGTGATTGCGGTTGACATGGTCGACAGCAAGCTAGAGATGGCGCGTGAGTTCGGTGCGACGGACACGGTCAACGGCAACGCCGGTGACGTCGTCGAGCAGGTGCGTGAGCTGACAGGTGGCGGGGTTCAATATTCTTTTGAGGCGATAGGTCTTAAACAAACGGCGGAGCAATCGTTCTCGATGCTGCGACCCGGCGGGACAGCCACGATCATCGGCATGATTCCGGTGGGCGTGAAGATTGAGCTGACCGGATCTGCGTTCCTTCAGGAGAAGAAGATTCAGGGGTCGATGATGGGATCGAACCGGTTTCGCGTAGACATGCCGCGCTTCATTGACTTCTACCTCGCCGGCAAACTCCACCTTGACCAAATGGTGTCAAAGCGGATCGGTCTCGGTGATATCAATGAGGCGTTTGCGGACATGGAGACAGGAACCATCGCGCGCAGCGTCATCATGTTTGACTAGGCGCGTAGCTGCAGACGCGTTGCGTGATCGAGGCGTTTTTCGATCGGATCGGGCTTCTGTGCTTTTGCCGGGTCCTTGATCACGCAAGCCCGGCTGCCGCGCTCGCGCCGGCGATTTTGCCGAACACGGCACCGGATGTCAGGCCGGTGCCCCCGGGATAGTTGAAGTAGAAGAGTCCCCCGACGAGTTCGCCCGCCGCATAGAGCCCGCCGATTCGGTGACCATCCGTGTCGAGCACTGCGCCCTCGGTGTTGATGCGAACGCCGCCGAATGTGAAGGTGATCCCGCACGTGATCTGATACGCGGCGAAAGGCGGCTTGGTGAGCGGATTAGCCCAGTTGGTCTTGTCTGGACTGAGCCCCGTGGTGCATCGGCCGTCCTTGACGGCAGGGTTGAAGGGGACCGATATGTTGATCGCGTCGTTATACGCGTTCACGGTTTTCAGGAAGCCCGCGGGATCGACGCCCTCGAGCTTTGCTGCCAGTTCGGTGAGTGTATCTGCGCTCACACGAGTCACCTCACGGATGCGATATTCATCGCGCAGCATATGTGTGACCTGATCGTCGAACACCTGCCACGCAAACTGCTGGGGCTGTTCGAGCACCTCGCGGCCGTAGCGTGCATAGGTGTAGTTGCGAAAATCGTAACCCTCGTCAACGAATCGCTCACCATCGGCGTTGATCAGGATGCCGAGCGGATATGAGTGTTTCTGAAAGCCGTCGCCGACAGCGAGGTCGCCGAACTCCGGAGCATTCCGGTCCCAGCCAACGGCATGACAACCCGACCAATTGCCGTAGGGTGCGGCGCCGGCATCGAGCGCCATGTTGATGCCGTCACCGGTGTTGAAGCGTGTGCCGCGTACCTTCGCAAGCTCCCAGCCCGGGCCAAGGTATCGCGCACGCATTTCAGGATTCGCCTCAAAGCCCCCGCAGGCAAGGATGACGGCTTTTGCTGGCAACGTTCGGGTGGTTCCCTGGTGTTTAACGACGACCCCGGTCACGCCATGGTCGGCGGTTTCGAGGCGCAGCGCGCGACACTCGTGCAGCACCTCGATGTGGTTGTCAGCTGCCGCCTGGTGCAAGCTCGAGACGAGGCCCTCGCCGCCACCCCAGGCTTCGACGGTCAGGCCTCCCCAGAAGCGAAATTTGCCATCGACCTTGAAGGCCTGACGGCCGTACATGGGCAGGAAGCGCACGCCTTTGCTACGCATCCAGCAGAGCGTTGCATGGCTGTTTTCGATCAGAGTCTCCGCAAGATCCGGATCTGTGCGGTATTGGGTGATGCGAAACAGGTCGTCGTAGAACGTCTCCCGTGTGTAGCTGCCAAAATCGGCGTTTGCGACCTCGGTGTCGGATAACTCCGGCATGATCGCGCGCAGGTCATCCACATCGTTGTAGGTGACACGCATGCCGCCAGCGGTGAACCGAGAATTGCCGCCGGCCTCAGCCACTGGCGCCCGTTCAAGCACGACGACCGATGCGCCTTGCTCTCGCGCCGAGAGTGCGGCGCAAAGGGCCGCATTGCCGGCTCCAACAACAACCACGTCCGCGCTCATAGCAATTCCGGTGGCTCAAAAAGGCGATTCTACATGGCTCCGTCGCGGTCGACGATGGTGCCCGCTGACGAGGTCCCGATTGGCGGTTGATCGTTGATACATCAAGGGTATTGACGTTAAGTATGGTCGGTGACGAATCTGACCTTGCGAGCCACGAGAGCGAATGGCGCGTGCGGATGAGAAGACTGGGGTGGTGCTGTCAATGACGCCGCGTTTGCTGGGCGCGACACGCGCCCAGCGTTGAACGTGCGCTCGGACAGTGGGCGAAGAACAGGCGAATGTGGACATTTCATTGGTGCATTGGTGAAATTGGGGGTATTAAACATCGCATTGGAGATAGTTGTGCAACGGACAAACTAGGGTTGCGGGCGCGTTGGCAGGCGATGGAACCTGATGGGTGAATTGACTCCGCCCGAGTCATGCGCCGCCACGGCAATTGGAGGATTCAGTCGATGACAATAATCTGGTGGCGGTTTATTTCACGGTCCCTGTCCCCCACGCGTCGCAATGCCTCCGGGCTCGCTGGTTCCTGTCCCAGAACTAGGTTCTGGGGCGGCCACTGGCGTGCGGTGCAGGGATGCACCACCATTTCTGCAAACCTCTTTTCTGCGAGCCTCTTTTTTGCAAAATCATGCGAGGTTTGTTTGCAAACCGACTCCCAAGAATTGTCAGGATGACAATTTTGGGACAGGAACAGGGCGGCAACAGCATCATCGCCCCGTCGCGGCGAGAACGCCTGGCAGGGGATGGGAAGTCCGCGTTGGCGACGGTAATTTGCCTCTTGATTTGCCTTTTGACTTTCCCGACCGTGACCATCGCTCAGAGTGCACTCGCCCGTGCGGGACAAACGGCGCTTGCGGGCGGTGACCTTGAGACCGCGCTTGAGGCCTTTGCAAATGCCGCAAGAGAAGACCCATTGAACGGAGAACTGCAGGTGACTGTCTCTGCGCTGGCGACGGATCTTGGCACGCCGGAACTCGCCCTCTCCCTGCGCGCCTTGCAGGTCGAACAGGGCTTGAACGAAGGGGATTACGCAGCGGTCGCAAGCGGCAACGCGGGTATCACTGAACTCATGTCGCTGACCCCCGCGTGGGTTCAGGCAAGGGTGGCTGCTGCCGGGAATCTCGGCGAGGACGAGCAAGCAGCGTTTGAGGCCTGGAATGAGATGCAAGCCGAAGCAAAGCAGCTGATGGCGACGGATCTCGCGGCCGCGAGGGATAGTCAGGAGACCGCGCTCCTGATCGCAGAAGAGAGCTTTGGTGGCGGCCATTGGATCACGGCGGTGTCATTGCGTGACATGGGGGTTATTTATCGGAACCTGGGGATGGCGGCGGAGGCCGAGGAGTCTTACACCGGCGCCCTAGCGATCGCCGGGTCTGTGCTTGGTGAGAACCATCCGGAGACAGTTCAGATCATCGGGCTCCTTGCAGAACTGAGTGAGGTGACCGGGGACGCGGACCAGGCTCTCGGGTTGCGGGACATGGCGCGCAGTTTGTTGGCCGAGTCCTTTGGGCCAGATCATGCGCTCACCCTGGCGGGGGCATACGAGCTTGCGCTAACCATGGATGGGGTGGGGATGTCAGCCGAGTCAGTCAGTTTGCTGGCAGCGACCTGCGGACAGGTGGGCGCGTCCTACGGCGCTTATCATCCGAGTGCGATCGATTGTGCGCAGAGACTGGCCGAGTCGATGACAAATGCCGGTGCTTTCGACGATGCGGCGATAGTTTATCAAAATAATATCAAGCTGCTCGCAGCCAGTAATGCCGGTACGACAACACAAGCACTGACCTATGTCGCCCAGCTCGCCGAGATTTATCGGGAGCAGGGTCGATACAGTGAGAGTCAGGAACTGCTTGCAGGCGTGGAGGCGACAGCAGCGCAAGCGGGCGAGACAGAGACGTTGATCCTCGCACGGTCGTACCTTGGCCGGGTGCTCAACAACACGGGCAACTATGAAGGTGCACTCCAACTCACCGGCAGCGTGCTTGATCACGGCCGCGCGAACTGGCAGGGAAGGCCGCTCGAGGTCCTCAATACCATGACGGTGCTGGGCGACATCTACGGCAGTCTCGGGCGGTTGGGCGACGCGGAGGTCATCTTCGAAGAAGCCCTCGCTGGCTTCACGAGTGTCGTCGGTGGCGGCCATCCGTCCACCATTGTCGCGCTTAGCAACCTCGGTCAGATCTACGAAAAGGAAGGCCTGTACGACCTTGCGGAGCCGGCTTTGGCCGGGGCGCTGGAGCAGGCGAAATCGGTCTTCGGGGACGAGGACGGCAATACCCAACGCATTCGCAACAATCTTGCGCTGTTCCACGAGAGCCAGGGCAGCTTTCGTGAAGCGGAGCCGCTTTATCTGCAGTCGCTCGCCGCTCTTGAGCGAATAGCCGGCCCCACCCATTCAGACACGATTGCCGTACGCAACAACCTCGGCTTCCTGTACATGATGATGGAAGACTTTGCGGCAGCAGCGCCTATCTTTCAAACCGTCAACGAGCAATGGCAGTTGATGCTCGGGCGGGATCATCAGAACACGCTCAAGGCGGCCAACAACCTGGGTCGGGTTCACCTGAAGACGGGTGATCTTGGAGCCGCAGAACAGTTATTCACCGAGACACTTGCGACCCGTGCGTCGGTGCTGGGTGCCGAACATCTTGACACGCTGCGGTCGATGATTGATCTCGGCAGCCTCTATACCGCGCAGGAGCGAACTGTCGAGGCCATCGCAATGCTGGAAAAGGCGCTCGCGCTGGCAGAGGCGACCCTGGGTGCCCATCACCCCTACGCATTTGATGCCCTGAACGCACTTGCCGAGGCGCAGGAGAAGGCTGAGCTTCTGACGGTGGCGCTCGACACCCGCGAACGCGGTTTTCGGCGCCGCAGCGAGTTTCTCGACAGGATGTTGTGGGTCACAGGGGAAAACGCGCGCGAGGGCTATTTGCGATTGCATCGGCCTGAGTTCGACCGTTTCCTTGCATTGGTTGCAAGGGTAGGTGGTGATAGTGCGGGCCGATTGGCACTGGATGCGAGTCTCCAGCGCAAGGGTCTGCTGCTCAAGATCACATCCGAGATCCAGCAAATTGCGCAGCTTTCAAAGGACGCCAGCCTCACGGCGCGTGCCGGAGAACTGGAGGCCGCGCGCAAGCAACTGGCGACCATTACGCTCTCCGGACCAACGCCGGAAACCGCGGGACGGCACACGGAAGTCCTGTACCAACTTGAGACCCGGGTCAACGAACTCCAAGCAGAGCTTGGGCGGGCGAGCGTCAGGTATCGGAGTTCCATCGCACACGTGAGTGCCGGGGAGGTTCCTGCGCAACTCCAATCCGGCACGGCGCTGGTCGACTTCTTGATGTACCGGGCCGACGGCGAAGATCGCGTGTTGGCGAGTGTCGTCGCCCGAGATGGTGAAACCGTCAAGTACGATCTCGTGCGTTATCCGTCACGGACAGAAATCGAGGACGTGGTCCTTGAGTACCGAAGCATCATTCAGGACGACTCGGCCGATGAGGACGAGTTGCTGGAGTTGGGGCAGCTCGCGCACGAACTGATCTGGCAACCGATCGTAGCCGTGACGGGCGCGATGGACTACCTCTATCTGGTGCCTGATGGCATATTGAATATTTTGCCGTTCAATGCCTTGATCAATGCAGAAGAAATCTATGTCATTCAGTCTCACGACTTGCATATCCTGACGTCAGCTCGCGATCTATTGCCCAACGAGTTCGAGTTGGCTGAGGGCCAGTACGTGATTGTCGCTGGTCCGGATTATGATTCCGACAAGGTCACAAGCCTCGAAGAACTGGCGGCAGCGCAGGGTCGGCGGTCAACCGTGATGCAGCTCGGTATTCGAGGGGGTGCGGCAGGTTTGCGGGGTCTCAACTTTGAACCGTTGCCGGGTGCCGAGAAAGAAGGGCAACTCATCGTCGATCGCGTCGTCGAGGGCGAGAAGGCGAGCCAGGTGTTCTTTCGCGGTGACGCGCAGGAGCAGGTCCTTGCCGGGCTGTCGCGACCACCGGAAATCCTGCACATTGCGACTCACGGGTTTTTCCTGGAAGCCGATGACAATCTGCGTAAGCGCTTGCTCAAGCTACAGCGAGGCACGGATCTTCACGTGCCTCCGCCCGGCGACAATCCGTTGTTGCGGGCCGGACTCGCCTTTGCGGGCATCAATACCAATGCCCAGTTCCTCGGCGACATCGATACCGTCAACGACGGCGTGTTGACGGCGCTTGAGGTGCTCGGGCTCAACTTGACGGGGACAAGACTGGTAGTGTTGTCGGCGTGTGAGACCGGGCTTGGCGAGATCCACGAAGGTGAGGGTGTCTATGGGTTGCGTCGGTCTTTCCAGGAGGCCGGGGTCGCCGAGGTGGTTAGCTCGTTGTGGGAGGTCAGTGATGCTGGCACACAGGCGCTAATGACCAGTTTCTACAATCGCATGCTTTCAGGTGAGCAGGCGCGGGACGCGCTGCGGGCCACGCAGTTGGAGATGATCGATTCGCCCGAGTGGGGGTACCCGTACGTCTGGTCTGCGTTCATGATCGTTGGCAGCTACGAGTCTGCGGGGTACGCGATCAACTGAGGTATGACTCGGATCGGAGGTTGTGCCAGGTTATGAATTTGCGGATGTGATGGCTAAAATGTGGTCAAGAGTGAACGGCGAATAGATTCGATCAACAAAATGGCGCGAAGGGGAGTTATGAATCAAATCGCGGACAATGCTGTCGTTACGAACGCAGCAAGGGTTTCCGAGCGAGTGCGGCGCGGATCGGTGGTGCAGACTCTGATCTTGCGGCTCTGTCCGCTCCTGCTGGGTGCGCTGGCCGCGAGCCCTGCGGCGGCGCAAACGCTGCTCGAAGCGGTGCAACAGACCCTCGCCACCCATCCGGAGTTGCTGGCGAGTCGGCACAACCTTGAGGCCGCGTCCCAACTCGAGCGTCAGGCCAGGGGTGCCTTTCTGCCCAGTATCGATCTGGTGCTCGCCGGCGGCGAGGAGAATTCCAACAATACGACGACCCGCGCCGCGGGCGCAGACGACTTGTCGCTGACGCGCCGCGAGAGCAGCCTGAAGCTCACACAACTGCTGTGGGACGGGGGCGCGACCGGAAGTTTCGCCGACCAGCAAAGTGCGCTCGCCGTAGCGGCCGCATCTCAATTGTTGACGCAGCAGGAGAACACGAGCCTGCTTGCCATTCAGGTCTATCTCGAAATGCTTCGGCGACAGAGCGTTGTCGATCTGACCCGCGAGAACCTCGACCATCACGAGGGCACGTTGCGCAAAATCGAAGAGCGCTTTGAAAGCGGCGTCGGTACGCGTGTCGATGTGATCCAGACGCAAGGTCGGCGGGCGCAGTCAAAGTCGAACGTCCTGGTCTCGGAACGAGACGTAAGAATCGGTGAGGCAAACTTCAAGCGCATCGTGGGCGAACTGCCATCCTCGCTGGGCGTTCCCGGTCCACTCCGCGACTTGCCCGGGACGCTTGATGATGCGCTCGCCGTTGCCCGGGTCAGTAATCCGATCCTGACAACCGCCAGTGCCGAACTAGACGCCGCACTTGCTGCAAAGAAACAAGCTCACGCCGGATTTCGCCCGAGGTTTGACCTTGAATTGGGTGCTACCCGCAATGACGACACCGATGGCTTGCTGGGGCCCAATGACGACGAGACGGCGATCGTGCGCATGACCTTGAATCTTTACCGAGGCGGGGCTGACCGCGCCCGTCTGAACGAAGCCGAAGCGCGGGAGTTCGCGGCGCGTGAAACGCTGCGCAATAACCAGCGCCTGGTCGAGGAGAATGTCACGGTCATTTGGAACGAACTCAAGGACATCGAAGCGCGGCGCCAATACCTGACGGCGCACGTGGACGCGACCCGTGAGGTACTGGTCGTCTATAACGAGCAATTGTCACTGGGCAAACGCACGCTACTGGATCTACTGGACGTTCAAAATGAACTTTTGCGCGCGCACGCGGCCGACGTAACGGGCGAATTCACCGAACTGTTGGCGGGATATCGCCTGATGGCAAGTCTTGGCCGGCTGTTGCCGTCGCTGGGAATCAAACCCGAGTAAGGCTCGTGGAGCGCGTTTCGACTTAACGTTCGTGATGACGATCAAGGTCGGTAACGAAGGCCAGTAACAAGGTCCGTAATGACGTCAGATTGCACGCCTGGCGGTTCGATAGCTCGCTGGCATCCGTGATACTCTTGGGTCGAGTTGACACACCCGGACCAAGCGAAGCATCGAAGCGGCTTCGCGCGATCGAGGTGACAAGCGACTCTTATAGCCATGTGTGTAATGTTTAGATGGCGAGGTTCCAATGAGTGAAGCGGCGAAGCCGGACGAGGCCGAGAACCGAATACTGACTGTTGAAAACGTGAGCGTCAGTTTTCGTGGCGTGTCTGCCGTCCGCGGCATTAGTTTTGAGATCGATCGAGGCGAGACCCTGGCCCTTGTCGGCGAGTCGGGCTCTGGCAAGTCAGTGTCTGCACTGTCGGTGTTGCAGTTGTTGCCGTACCCGGTAGCGAGCCATCCAACGGGATCTGTGATCCTCAAAGGCACGCAGATGATGGGCGCATCGGACGCGGACCTGCGCAGTATCCGTGGTTCACGGGTCTCGATGATCTTCCAGGAGCCAATGACATCGCTCAATCCGTTGCACCGGATCGAGAAACAGATTGGTGAGACGCTGCTCATCCATCGCGGCATCAGGCTCAGAGACGCGAGGCCGCAGATTCTTGATCTGCTACATCTTGTTGGCCTTCAGGATGCTGAAAACAAGATGCGCGCCTATCCCCATGAACTTTCGGGGGGCCAGCGACAACGGATCATGATTGCAATGGCCCTCGCCAACGAACCTGATCTGTTGATTGCTGACGAACCAACCACAGCACTCGATGTCACGATCCAGGCGCAGATTCTGACATTGCTCAAGGACCTGCAGGATCGACTCGGTATGGCGATGCTGCTTATCACGCACGATCTCGGGGTTGTGAGGAAGATGGCGGATCGCGTCTGTGTCATGACGCAGGGAGAGATCGTCGAGGCTGGCATCTGTGGTGAGGTATTCGACGCGCCGCAGCACGAGTACACCCGTCACCTGCTGGGCGCGGAGCCCAAAGGCAGGCCGCTTCCGGCGGAAGACGGGGCGCCATTGCTGACCTGCGACGACGTCAAAGTGCACTTTCCGATCGGCAAGGGCTTCCTGTTCAAGCGCGAATACTTCAAGGCGGTCGACGGCGTTTCTTTCAAGATCGGCGAAGGAGAAACCCTCGGAATCGTTGGAGAGTCAGGGTCTGGCAAGACTACGCTCGGGATGGCAATCCTGCGATTGGTCAGCTCCATGGGCACTATCGAGTTCGATGGCACGCGAATCGACCCCTTGAGTGCAGGTGAATTCCGGCCTTACCGTCGCCACATGCAGATTGTGTTTCAGGATCCGTTCGGCAGTCTGTCTCCACGTCTGTCGGTTCATCAGATCATCGAGGAAGGTTTGCTCGTTCACGAGCCGGCCATGAGCGAGGAGGAACGCCGTCAAGCGGTGGCGGTTGTGCTGGACGAGGTCGGGCTGGACGCGGACGCCCAGGATCGTTATCCACACGAGTTCTCGGGCGGGCAGCGCCAGCGGATCGCCGTCGCGAGGGCGCTGATTCTGAAGCCCAGGTTACTCATTCTGGATGAGCCAACGTCTGCACTCGACATGTCCGTTCAGGCGCAGATCGTTGAGCTACTGCGCGCGCTGCAACGGGACCACCAACTGACCTATCTCTTCATCAGCCATGACCTCAAGGTCGTGCGGGCCCTTTCCAATCGGGTGTTGGTTATGAAAGACGGTCTGGTGGTGGAGCAGGGCACCGCAGACGAGATCTTCGAGAATCCGAAGACTGACTATACGCGGGACCTGATCAGCGCGGCGTTCGACCTCAGTATCTCAGGCAAGGGCGCGGGCGACTAAGGGCGCTCGACGCGGTTCGACGCGAGGTAAACAGCAAGTTGCGGAAGTGGTCTTCGCGATAACCTTACTCCGTGTGGTTCCGGCCTTTGTCGCATTTTCTTCATGATGTGCCTCCTCTGGCAGGTTGCCAGATTCCGCGTCCGTTCTTGTCGAGGCACCCCCTGCCCCAAGAGCATCGTGTCCCCGGATCCCGACTTTGATAGGCCAGGAAACTGTGTCTAAATGACGCGCTTTGGAAGGGCTAGTATCGGTCACAGTCGTTGACCCTTTAACGAACTCAACCAACGTCGGTGTTGGCGCACGGTTTTAAGGTCAAATCTCAGGAGGGGGGATGATTGGGATAGGGGTAGATTTCGGGACCTCCAACTCTGCGGCCGCCTGGTTCGATGGTGAGGCTGTACACATGGTTCCGCTGGAAGCGGACGATCCGGTCATGCCCACTGCCACACACTTGGACCGGGAGTTACAAACCTCCACCGGTCGGGAGGCAGTCGATCAGTACGTTGCGGAGAACCAGGGCCGAATTGTCGAGCTGGTGCCCGAGGTGATCGCGTACAGCGCGCTGGTCGTGTCTGAGGGGTCAGCGGAGAACCCCGGGTCGGCCGAAACGGCGAGCAGCGCGGTCTATGGTCAGCCGGTCACGGACTTGTCGTTGCCTGGGCGCTTGTTCCGGGGCGTCAAACGCCTGTTGGGCAACCCTGACATCAAACGCCTGATGGTATTTGATCACCCCTTTCGAGTGGTGGCACTGATCACCCCAGTGCTGCTGCGCATTCGCAAAGCGATCGAGTCGGTGAAACCGGAAACCGGCGAGGTGCATGTGGGTCATCCGGTGAACTTCGAGGGTCACGATCAACATCGCAATGACCTTGCGCTGGCGCGTCTCAAGGAGGCCTGTGGCCATGCGGGTCTTACGGGGCTCCATTTCTGCCCGGAGCCGGTTGCGGCGACGATGAGCTATCTGCATGCACAGAACATCACCGAGGGACGTGCGCTGACCGTCGATTTCGGGGGAGGGACGCTCGATCTAAGCATCATCGCTATTGACGATGGTGATCTGCAGGTAGAAGCGACTGCGGGCGTGCCAGTCGGCGGGGACCACATCGATCAGCTTATCTTCCGGAAAATGATCTTTCCGTTGCTGGGCAAGGGCGAACGGTGGACGCGAACGACCGATGGCCGACTGATCGAGAGCGACTTCCCCTTCGAGGAATTCGAGGACTGTCTGCTGAATTGGGCGGTCACCTACACGCTCAACCAGAACCGATATCGGGCGAAGGTTCAGGACTGCATCGCGGCGGGCGGTCCCGCCAGCGAGAAGTTCCGGCGACTTGATGATCTGATCACCCACAACTACGCGTACGTTGTCTTCCAGGCAATCAGGACGGCCAAGGCGGAACTGTCCGACGTGAATGAGACCATCATCGACGTTCCTGAGCTGGATGTTGCCATTTCGTTCTCAAGGCGAGACCTCGAGCTATTGTTGGTCGACGTTCTCGCGACCCTGGACCAGCAGGTCGCGACGGTGCTCGAGCGGGGCGGCATGCGTGAAGCCGACATAAGTCTGGTCATTCGAACCGGCGGGTCCTCGCAGTCCGGGCGGTGCGGAATCTGCTTGAGAGCAGATTCGAGGGCAAGGTTGTCGAGCATGACCCGTTCACGAGCGTCGCGTCAGGTCTTGCGATTGCGAGTTATCGCGGCTTTGCATTCGGTCGCGCTGCCGCGGTGCAGACACCTTGATCCCGGTCCTGTGAACTGCGCACCTGTAAACCGGAAGAAAATGCGGCTCGACACCTGGCTCGTGGAGGTGGGCCACTTTGCCAGTGAGCGGGAAGCACGGGGCCATATCATGGCGGGTGACATTTTGGTTGGGGGTGCCGTGTGCACCAAGCCCGGCCACCAGGTCAAACCGAACGCGAACGTCATACTCCGCAACCAACCAGCGAAGTACGCGAGTCGTGGTGGCCTGAAGCTTGAACACGCACTCGGCGCGTTCAGCGTCGACGTGAACGGGCAGAGCGTCCTCGACGCTGGCGCGTCGACGGGTGGCTTCACTGACTGTTTGCTGCAACATGGTGCTGCTCGCGTGTATGCCGTCGATGCCGGGTTTGGCCAGTTGCGTGGCAGGCTTGCCCGCGATGACCGCGTTGTCGTCATGGAAAAAACGAACATCAGTGACCTTGGTCAACTTCCCGTTGACCTGATCGTTGCGGATCTGTCCTATCTCTCGCTCCGACGTGCGCTGCCTGTCCTTGTCGCCGTTGCGCCGGTGCTCGTCGTTGCGCTGATCAAGCCGCTCTACGAGGGGTTGGGCGATGGTAACGCCAGCGACTTGTCGTTGATTGTCGACACCGTTGAGACGCTGTTGCAGGACCTTCGTGACCTTGGGTTCTGGTGTCATGGTGTCACCCCATCACCGATTTCGGGTGGGCAGGGAGCCGTTGAGTTGCTCGGCTCGTTCACCAGTGCGAGTGGTGGAGGTACACCACCGCACGCAGACGCGGGTCTGCTCGATGAACTGAGGGCTGGGTGGGGAATCAACGCCCTGGCCACCGATCGATGCAGTTAGCGGGCGAGGAGACGGGACCGAGCGACGAGCGGCTTGTCGCTCGTGCGCGAAAGATCGACGTCGCGGCATTTGAGCAACTTTATCATCGGCATGTCGGACGGGTCTTTGCACTGTCGGTGCGCCTGTCGCGTGACCGGGACATTGCGGAAGACCTGACGCAGGAAGCATTTGTGCTCGCGTGGCGAAAACTCAAGTCCTTTCGTGGCGACAGCGCTTTTGGCAGCTGACTGTATCGGGTGGCAACAAATGTGGCACTCAGCTATCTGCGCAAGCAGAAGCCTTTCGTGACAGCCTGGATGTCGATGATCTTGATCCGGCTGGCCGTGGCGACAGTATCGGCGAACAAATGGATCTGGAGGCGGCAATTGGTACGTTGCCCGATGGCGCTCGCGCAGTCTTTGTCCTTTACACCTGGAAGGCTATAGGCATGACGAGGTTTCACAGATGCTCGGGATCGCCGTGGGCAGCAGTAAAGCGCAGTTGCACCGGGCCCGGCAGTTGTTCATGTTACGAATCGACCGGGGCGCGGAGCAAAAATGAGGATCGAGCGTGCCGATTCATGCAGTTTTCGGTTCTCACCCGTACTGTTCTATCCGTGGGTTAAACCCAGCAGCCGGAGTGTGCGTCGAAGAGGCGTGAGGAAGAACATATGACGACTTCGACAGACGACCCGGGCCCGGGCGCCCGGACCGGGGTGGCGACCGACGACCTTGGTCTGGCACGTGCTGCCCGCGACCTGCCTGCCAGTCTCGCGCCAGCGCGCGACCTTTGGCCGGGCATTGAGCGCGCGGTGCTGCTGCATCCGCAACGCGAGCACGCTTTCCCGCATTACTTTCTGCATAGGGGGGTGGCGGCGAGCCTGGTCCTCGGGCTGATGGCGTTTGGTCTCGCGGTTACCCAGTGGCTCACTTTGCCGCGCTAATTCGCAGCGACTGATCTGCTGGTCGAACTGCAGAGCGACTTCGGACGGATGCGCGCACCGATGGCCGCTGAGTTCAGGCGAACCAACAGCGCTCGCGACACGGCGTCGATTGAGGAGCTTGAGCGAAACTTATCGATCATTGCCAATGCACGTCGCGAGGTTGAGGCTGCGGTCAGGGCCAATCCAGGCAATACCCGACTAGTCAGTTTGATGATCGAAGTGCATCAGTAGGAATTGGACCTGTTGTTGCAGGAGTTCACGGCTGCAGGGCGCTCACTTTGACGCCCTGTTCATCGAACGAGTTCCCGCCCCCCAGAGCCGGCGCGGGGCTGTATGGCGCTGTGCCGCGCCGTCCTGGTGCGACTTCTGGCCGGACTCTTGACCGGACTCTTTGCCACCGGATTACCCGCGCTCGCGCTCGCCGACCGATCTGCAATCGATGAAGGCCGCAGTGCGGACCCGGCCGGGTTTGTGCGAATCAACGTTCCCCGTGGCGATGTCCGGGTCGTCGGTTGGGATGAGCCCCGCGTGCATGTCGCATGCTCGACAAGAAAATCAGCGACTTCGTCTTTTTGAGTGACGAGCCCAAGACCACTGTCGTCGTAAAACTGCCACAACACCACTGTCGTCGTAAAACTGCCACGCCGGACGTGGGGTGGTGGACGCGGGAGCAATCTTACCGTTCAGGTGCCCCGGGCAAGTGAAGTAGAGGTGAACGTGGTGTCGGCGGACGTGACCGTCGAGGACATCGCTGGCGGCGTCAAGATCCTGGGCGTATCGGGGGATCTGCGCCTGACTGGAATCTCACAGCGCGTTGATGTCGCGGTTGTCAGTGGTGAGGTGGTGTTGGAGAACGCCAGCGGCCGGATCCGGGTCAAGACGGTGAGCGGTGAGATTGTCGCCGAGAATGCGGAAGGTGAAATGAGCTATCAGTCGGTCAGTGGCGGCATTGAGATCTCCGGTGAAGCAATGGACGAGCTGACCGTGAAATCGGTGTCAGGTGACATCGATGTACGGGCGGGCACGATTGGAAAACTGACCGGTCGCGCTGTGTCAGGCGACGTCTCAGTGTCCGGTGCGCTGGCGCCGGGAGGGATGATCGAGCATGACAATGTCAGTGGGTCCATTCGACTCCGGCTGCAGGGTGACATTAACGCCCGATTCAAGCTCCTGACGGGGGCTGGAGGCAGCATCCGCAATCGACTATCTGACGACCGGGCAACCGAGTCGCGCCGTGGTCAGGCGGAAAAACTCCGATTCACCGTAGGCGGGGGCGACGCTATCATTGCGCTGTCAACAGGTTCGGGAGACATTACCGTGCGGCCTGCTGATTGAGCGTCACCGCGGAAGCTGCTTCTGTGTTGCCTGGACCTTGCATGACCTGGACCGTGCGTGACCTTTGCGTGACCCCTGCCTCGGCACTGCCTGGTGGCGGTGCCTCGCGGCGTTTCAGGGATCGTCAGCTTCTGGCGTATCGGTCGACGCGATAGACGTCGTCGTGGTGGGTGATATCAGATAGGAGCAGCGCCGTGCGCCGCTCAGCAAGTGGTCGTCGCGAACGACCGTCGCCATGTCGTCGAACACACGCTGAAACGTGGATAGCTCTGAACGGCAGAAGCCCTGGCACGACGTCGCAGCGACACAGATGGGACAGTGGTTTTCAATGAGGCGGACGCTGCCGTCGGCGAGCGTCTCGATCTCTGCCATGTAGCCTTCATCTTGCCGGAGGTCCCGCAGGACTTCGGCACGTTGCGTGAACGCGAGTCCTGCCGTCTGCGCGCAATATTCGGCCTCAACCTGCTGCCCGCGCTTGTCGATCAGAGCGTCGAGGGCGTCTTCCCCCAACGCGTCGCGGATGCTGTCAATCAACTCGGTCGTAATGCGCGCGTGCGCGTCCGGAAACCGCCCGTGCCCCGCGCCGGTCAGTTTCCAGAGTCGAGTTGGCCGTCCGCGACCGCGGCCGGGGACAGGTGCGGTCTGAGTCACGAGACCCTCTTGCTCGAGCAGTTGCAGGTGCTGACGCACGCCCATCGATGTCATCGACATCGTGTCAGCGAGGGTCTTGACAGGAAGGGGGCCGCGGCGCTTCAGTTCGTTCAACAGTTTGTCTTGGGCAGGTCCGAAACTGGCGATCAGAGACATTGGCGCGGAGGCCTGGTTCAGATTTGACTTGCATGTTGCCAGACCCGCCGCCTGTTATGAATAATTAAATCAACAAATGTCTTTACATATATAGATGCCCGCGTTGCGATTTTTAGTGCTTTCCTGCACTTTTCAGCGTCGAGGGCCTCAGCTCGCTCGGGACAAATCAACGACTTACGTCGTCAATTTAGTGGGGACCGCCCAGGCGGCTAACCGGTTCGTGCGATCCCCTCCAGCGACCGACTCCCAAGAATCGTCAGGATGACAATTCCTGGGACAAGAACTAGCTGGCAGGTGGCGCTGCGCCAGGTCGACCGGTGGTGCCAGCGACCATGTCTGGTTGCTCTTTGGTCGACGGCAGGGTGGGCTTTAACCGGGCCTTGAAATTAAACGGCTCGGTATCGATCTCCTCAAGGGTCGTCTCCCCGGCAAGGACGGACTGCTTCCATGCCTGATGCTCGTCTTCCCGGGCATGGAATTCCGGCATGACCTCATTAGCGAAGAGCGTCAGGCTGTCGCAGATATCCTGATGGGTGTTCTTGCCGGCCTGGTTGAGCAGGATGACCTGGTCGACGTTGGCGGCTTCAAGTTCAAGCAGGCGCTTGCGAATCGTCTCCGGTGAGCCGATCAACTCGCTGCCCGAGCGCTTTTGCCCCGCGGGCGTCTGCCGCCACTCCTGGTATCGGTCCCAGAAGTTGACGGTGCCGGGTTTGAATGGCCCTTCCTTGTTATAGAGTTGCAACGCGAACTGGAAAAACGTCCAACCCTCGGCGCGCTGCCAGGCTTCCTCGTCTGTTGCTGCGCACATGAATCCCGAGACGACGGCAATGTTGGGGTTAGCTTTGTAGTCGGTGAGCTTTTCCTGGTCGTTGACGAAAGTGTTGTAGTAAGCGTTGACCCAGGCGCGCGCCGCATCGAGGTTCACGAACTTGAAGCAAAGCGCCCCCATGCCCCGGTGCGCCGCATACCGAATGGTGTCCAATTGCGAACACGCGATCCAGAGTGGCGGATGCGGCTTTTGCAGTGGTTTGGGGACGACCGCGCGGAGTGGAAATTTGAAATACTCACCGTCGTACTCGACCGCGTGGTTGTAGAACATCGGCATCACGCATTTGACCGCGTCTTCCCACACATCGCGCTTGTCCCGGAAACGCAGGTTGAAGGGATGCAGTTCGGTCACGCTCGAGCCTTCCCCAAGCCCAAGTTCAACTCTGCCATCAGACACGAGATCGAGCGTCGACACCTTCTCAGCGACGCGAGCAGGGTGATTGGTCGTCAGTTGAATGATGCCGTGTCCGAGCCGGATATTGCTGGTCCGCTGACTCGCGGCTGCGAGGAAAACCTCGGGGGCGGACGAATGTGAGTATTCCTCGAGGAAGTGATGTTCCACTTCCCACGCATAGTCGTAGCCCGCCTTGTCGGCAAGTGCGATCTGTTCGAGCGACTGCTTCATGAGCAGATGTTCGCTGTCATCGGTCCAGGGGCGAGGAAGCTGGTGCTCGTAGAAGATGCCAAATTTCATTTAGGTGTCCCTTTTAGTGTTTGTAAAGAGTGTTTGTGGAGTGGTGTTTGTGGAGTAGTGTTTGTGAAAAGTGGTTGTGCAGAGTGCTTGTGAAGAGGTTGGGGAGAGATCGGTCGCCGGTCATGTTAGCAGAGCACATTGACCCGCAGTTTCATGATTTCGGGTAGTGGCGGGCGCCGTCATGCAGGCCGCACCCGTTCGGTTTATAGTGCGCGCGTTTGCTACTTCCACATCTGTATCTCCGCATTTCTTATGAATCCATACCTTTAATAATCCACATTGGGGCGATTTCGATGGATCTATCTTTTGGCAGTGAATACGAGGGGTTTCGCGCAGACGTCAAACAGTTCCTCGCGCAGCACGAGGGCCGTCAAACGAACGGTGCCCTCGGTTCAGAGGCGGTGCTCTCATGGCAAAAGACGCTGATCGAGAATGGCTACGCGGCCCGCACGATTCCATCTGCGTATGGCGGCTCCGGCGGCGACCCGGACATCATCAAGGCAAGCATCATCGGTGAGGAGTTTGCCAGCGCGCAGATGGGTACCGGACTCGGTGGGCAGGGCATTTCCATGTTGGTGCCCATGCTCCTTGAGTTGGGAACCGAAGAGCAAAAGAAAATGTTCATCGAACCGACCATTCGCGGCGAAATGGTCTGGTGTCAGGGTTATTCCGAACCGGGGGCGGGCAGTGACCTTGCGAACGTGAAGACCGTGGGCGTGCTTGATGGTGATGAATGGGTCATCAACGGACAGAAGATCTGGACGAGCACAGCGCACCTCGCGGACTGGATGTTCTGTCTCGTGCGCACCGAACCTGATGCGCCAAAGCACCACGGCATCTCCTTTATCCTCTTGAAGATGGACACCCCGGGAATCGAGGTCAGGCCGCTGGTTGACATGACGATGGTCGCCAACTTCAACGAGGTATTTTTCACCGACGTGCGCGTGCCCAAGGATCAAATCGTGGGTAAACGGGGTGAGGGCTGGTTGGTCGCCAACGCCATCCTCGGCCACGAACGCGACTCCTTGTCCACTCCAGATGCCATGTTGAGCAGAGTTAACGCGTTGATTCGACTGATGAAGTCAGAGACGCTCAACGGCGACCGATTGATCGACAATCCGGTCTTTCGCAATCGTCTCATGGAGATACAGGGTCGCGTCATGGCCATGCGTTTCAATGAGATGCGGGTGCTGTCATCGCGCATCAATGAAGGCCAGGACGCCCGGATGGCACGAATGATTACGAAGCTTCAGGGCACCGAGATCCGGCACGAACTTGAGGGTCTTGCGATTGACGTGATGGGGGAGATCGGCCTTGCCTACGGCGACAACCCTTATCTGCGCGGCAACGGTAGCTGGCAGTCCCAGTACATGTACTTTTTGGGTTTGATCATCGGCGGCGGCACCGCGCAGATTCAAAAGAACATCATTAGTGAGCGCGGACTCGGTATGCCACGGGAACCCCGGGTAGAAATCAGAGCATCATAGGAGGCTGACGTGGAATTTGGACTATCAGAAGAGCAGGTCCTTCTTGAGGACAGTGTCAGACGCTTCCTAACGGATAAGGTGCCGTTGGATCGGGTTCGCCAGTTCGCTGACGACGCCAGTGATCACGGCGATGACATCTGGCGTGGCCTAACGGATCTGGGCGTGACGGGCCTCCTGATACCAGAGGACAAGGGCGGCGTGGGTCTCAAGATGCTCGATGCGGTCGTGGTTGCGGAAGCGCTTGGTCGCCACGTTGTGCCAGCCCCCTTTCTGGGATCGTCCGTGATTGCACCCCGGGCGTTGACGCTCGCCGGGCGAGGTGACGATGTGCTCGCGGCGGTTGCGACTGGAGAGCAGCGCGTCGGCATCGCGTTTGGCGAGGCGATTTCGGCTCGTGCGGATGCGGGCTTGCAGTATGACGGCGGTAAACTGAGCGGCAAGTCGTTGTTTGTTCTCGACTATACAGCCGACAAATATCTGGTGGCGACACCGGCGCGGCAAATCCTGCTCGTGGATGGCAGGGACTCCGGGCTCTCGTCGAGGGTATTGCCCACCGTCGATCGCACCCGACCGACCGGCGAACTGGTTTATGACCGCGTGGCCGCGGAACTTATATCGGATGATCCTGATCTCTTTGACGAGGTGTTGGACGCAGCGCGTGTAACCCTCGCAGCAGACTCACTGGGCGCAGCGCAGGAGATGCTTGATCAGTCAGTCGCTTATGCCGGACAACGTGAGCAATTCAACCGGGTGATCGCGTCGTTCCAGGCGGTTAAGCACATGTGCGCAGAAATGGTCGCAAGGCTCGAGCCGTGTCGGAGCATGGTCTGGTTTGCCGGCTACGCGCTGGACGATGCCAAGGATGAGTCCCGGCTAACCGCCTGTCATACCAAAGCGCACGTGCAGGAGATGGGCAAATTTGTGAGCCGCACGGCGACCGAGGTGCATGGCGGCATGGGCTTCACGGACCTCGTCGGTCTGCACTACTGGTTCAAGCGAATTGGCTTCAACCGTCAGGTGCTGGGCTCGCCCGAGATGCTGCGAGAAGAAGCGGCGGCCCTGCAGGGTCTCGCCGCCTGATTGGCCGGCGGGTGTCGCGGACGTCATTTGGCCTCATTTACCCTCATTTGGCAGGAGTGCTGAACAATGCACTCCTGCACTTTTTCAGAGTCGCGGGCCGCCCCGCATGCGCCATCCCACACTGTCTCACCAACGTAGGGAGAGATGGCGCTTCATCGGTCGCGCGCTGGCTCTGACCAGAGGGTGCCGTCGTCATACAGGGTTGTGATGTCATCGTCAGAGTAGCCGGCTTCGCTGCACAGGGCACGCGTGTGAGACCCGCCTTTGACGGCTGCGCCAAGTGTGACCGGTGAGCGCGAGAACTGAATCATGCTGCCGTGTCGGTAGTAATCGCCGATGTCCGCGTGGTTGACCTTCTGCATCATCGTTGAGTCTTCGTGGCTCTCGCGGTAGAAGAACTCCGACATGTCGCAGTCCCATGCGTCAACGCAGCCGATGCCGAGCGGATTGAGCGTTGCTTCAAGGTCGTGACTGGTGTGGCCCACGAGCAGTTCTGCGATCCGGTCGCCGAGCCCGCCGGACGAGCTAAAGGGGTCAGGGTAGAGTTCAGCGAGGCCGGTATTCATGGCCTGACAGAAGCGCAGCCACTCGTCTTGTTGCAACATCCCCAGGAACACCCAGCCGTCGGCACTGGGATACAAACTGTAGAGCGGGTGTGTGCCCTTCAGCTTGTCATCGAGCGGACGACGCGGGGGCTTTTCGGAGTATGTGAGGCAGTCGTCGAAATTGGCATACGCGTTGGCACCAAACATGTCGACGAAGATCTGCTGCCCGTGGCCAGTACGCTGGCGGGCGACGAGGCCGAGCAAGGTCGATGCGCAGACGACCATCGAGGTGTTGGGGTCCGGGTTGACCTCATTGGCCCGCATGAGCCGCCGGGCAGCTTCGCGCAACTCATCGAGATCCTCAATCAGATCCGTTCTGACACCCCCCGATTGATGCAGTGCACCGCCCATAGCGGCGCCCGGAATCGGATGAGTCGAAGGCCTTTTTGCACCGGGACCGAGCGGGCCGTAGCCATTCGACTGCAGATAGATGAGCCCCGGGTTTCCGGCAGACAGCGTCTCATAGTCGATGCCGAGTTTTTCCGGAACGCCCGGCCGGAAGTTGTGAATCACAACATCAGCACTCGCGGCTAGCTGCTGCACGATCTTCTGGCCAACCGGTGATTTCAGATTGACGCCAATGCTCTCTTTGTTCTGGTTGCACCGGATGGACCCCAGTCCGCCCATGTTGCGGAATGGATCGCCCCCTGGCGGTTCAACTTTGATGACCCGGGCACCGAGGTCTGCGAGGAATGATGCGCCCAGTGGCGCTGCGATGATCGTCGACAATTCGAGCACGGTCAGCCCAGCGAGCGGCGGTGCCGGTTCCCCGCCGCTCCGGGGAAGTGCGGGTGCCGGCCGCTGCGATGGCACCATCCGTGCAACGCGACCGAGTTGCTTGCTGCCATCGGCCCCCTCGGTCACGTAGTGGTTGTTGACGAGATCAGCGTCTGCAAGCGCCGCCTCGGCCGTTTGATAGGGCCCGGCGGCAATCCCGCCGTCGGTGACAAACCGATCGAGCCATTCTGCGCGAGGTTTGTCCTGCATGCGCCGCAGTAGCGCATTGCGGAAGGCCTCGACATCGTCGCTGGTTGCATCCGGTCCAGGCGCCCGGTCAGTGAGCCCGGTCGCATTCAGAAAGTTCTGTTGCAGATGTGCGAGCAGGTTGCCCATCTGTAGCCACTTGCCGTCGGCACACTGGGCGGGGTGGTAATTGAGCGGAGGCATGATCTTGAAGGGGTCGGGCTGCACCCGTTGCTTGCCGGGGTTCTTTGCCTGAAGTTGCAGAGACAGCGAACCACCCATGTCGTATGGCATGAGAGCGCGCGTCATCTGGGTGCTGACCTTTTGGCCCTTGCCGCTGCGTTCCCGCTCGATGAGTGCCGACATAATCGCGCTCACGCTGTTCTGGGAAGTGGCGTGGGTCAATACCTGAACAGAGGAGAAGACGGGGCCAGGTTCGGGATGTATACCCTCGAGTGTCTTCATGCGGCCCGTCTTGGCAGAGATGACGCCTTCATAGAGCGGCAGGCCATCGATACCTGAGGATATCTCGCAGCCGATCAGCGCTCGATTGTTCGCTGCGAGTTGCTCGTAGTCCTGCGGCGTGAACGTATCCCAGACGACGACGTCTGCTGTCTCTACGAGTTGGGCCAGGCGCGCCGGATCGTGCGGGAGGACATCTTTTCCCCGGGTCCACATGGCTGCAGCCGGGTGGTCCGCGAAGGCGTCGCCCGACGGCGGCAGGAGACGGGTAACCGTCGCTCCAAAGTCGGCGAGAATCATGGTGGCGAGTCCGCCGACGGGGCCCTGGGTCACGTCGATGACAGTCAGTCCTTCAAGTGCATCGGTCATGGCGACTCCGGGGGGCAGTACCTGTTGAGTTCCTGTTGGTTTGGCGTGTCCCTGGCTTCGTCTATGAAGCAGATGAATTCAGTGACACCGATGTCGTCTTCCTACAAGGGCAGTAACTTACGCGATGTTTAGCCGCCCCGGGACGCCGCCGGTGCAACATCATGGTCGTCCCCTTTCGCATCCTGGTCATCGCGAGGAGGCTGCGTGGGGTCAGAATCGATGCCCCAGAACGCGAACCAGTCTTCCATCATGAGGTACAGGCTCGGGACCAGGAACAGTGTGATCGCGGTCGCGAAGAGCACGCCAAACGCGAGGGATATCGCCATGGGGATAAACATGAACGTTTCCGGGTCCTTGTTTGTCATCAGAGGGATGAGACCAACGAACGTGGTTGCTGAGGTCAGGAGGATCGGTCTGAATCGCACCACGCCCGCCATCGCAACTGCCTCGAACACTGGAACACCGTCCCGGCGTCTGCGGTTGATGTAGTCCACAAGAACCAGCGAAGCGTTCACCACGACACCTGATAGCGCAATGATTCCTAACATCGAGAAGAAGATCAGGTTCCAGCCCATGATGAAGTGGCCGATGATCGCACCGACTGCACCAAACGGAATCACGCTCATAATGACGAGCGGCTGAATGTATGACTTGAGCGGAATCGCAAGCAGGGCATAGATGATCATCAGTGCCAGCGGCACAGTCGCGGCGAGACTGCCGAGGGCCTTGCTGCGTTCTTCCTGCTCGCCACCGAGGGAATAGCGTACACCCGGAAAGCGGGCGTTCTGACAGCGATTTTTGGGATCGCTGATGCTGGAGCCGCGTTCGCACAGGTTCCGGCCGACGGCGGACATGATTTCCTCGGGCGTGATGACCGATCGGTCGACCTCCCCGACGACATCGACCACACGTTGCTGGTCGACACGCTTGATCGACGAGTAGCCCCTGCCGTATTTAACCTCGGCGACCGTACCAAATGGCACTTCGCTGCCGTCGCTGGTGCGAATTCGCATCTCTTCGAGATTGCCGAGTGACTTACGTTCGTCCTCCGGATAGCGAACCATTACCCTGACATCGTCTGTGCCACGTTGGATGCGTTGCGCTTCTTCACCATAAAAAGCTTGTCGGACCTGTCGCGCCAGGTCATTTAGCGTGAGCCCAAGCGGCTTTGCCGAAGGCAGGATGTCGAGGCGGACTTCCTGCTTGCCGGCGCGGAACGAATCGGAGAGGTCCATGACGCCGGGATAGGTCGCAAGGTCCTCACGCAACGCAGCGGCGGCGATGCGCAATTCCTCGACATCGCGTCCGGTCAGTTCGAACTTGAGCGACTCACCCGCGCTGAAGGTGTTTGACGTGAACGTCAGCTCGACAGCATCCGGAATCGGGCCCACCGCGGCCCGCCAACGGTCCGCAATTTCGGTCGACGAAAGGCCCGGGCGTTGTTCAATCGGGATCAGGTCGATGACGACCTCCGCTAGATGGCTGCCACCGGCCGAGCGACTGGGTGGACCGTTCGACCGGGCAGCCTTGACGCCGATCGACGAAAAGGTGTGTTTGATGGTGTTTACGCCTTTGGGCAGGCCGAGTTCGCGGTCGAACTCGGCCCCGAGTTCAAGCGCCGCGCGTTCGATCTGGGCGGCACCATTTTTGGTCAGGTCCACCTGAACCCCTTCAGGCATCGTCAGCGTTGCAAAAACGCGGTCGCCTTCGATGGCGGGAAAGAATTGGAAAACCACGCGGCCGCTAAATATCAGGGCGATTGCGAGGATGAGCACGCTGGTGCCCACGGCCCAGGTAATCCAGCGCCATTCAAGCGAAGCGCGCAGCGCAGGCTGGTAGACCTGCGAACCAACGGTCTCGAGTCCATTCAGGAAGAAACCCTGGAAGCGGATCCACTTTTGCACGAATGCGCTCTTCTCGCCCAGATAACCGCTGGTTTTACGATGGGCAAGGTGGGCAGGTAGGATCATCTGCGACTCAAGGACACTGAAGACAAGACAGATGATCACGACCCAGCCGATGACCTGAAAGAATGCGCCCATACGCCCGTCGACGATCAGGATGGGGAGGAAGGCCGCAATGGTTGTGAGTACACCGAATATAACCGGGACGCTGACTTCGAATGTGCCCTGCACAGCCGCCTCGGCCTGGCTCCCGTCAATCGCTTCGTGGGCGAAGATGCGCTCGCCGACCACGATCGCGTCGTCGACCACGATGCCGAGGACAAGAATAAAGGCGAGCACCGTGATCGAACTGATGCTGATGCCCGCGAACGGGAAAATCCAGATAGCGCCGAGGACCGCGATCGGAATGCCTGCGGCGACCCACATCGCAACCTTGAACCGCAAAAATAGCGTGAGAATGAGCAGGACCAGTGCCAGGCCCATGTAGGCGTTGCCGGTCAAGGCGCTGATGCGGCGCTCAAGTGACACCGATTCGTCGCTCCAGACGGTCACTTTAATGCCACGGGGCAGCGTGGGCCGAACCCGCTCAATGTACTCCCTGACATTGGCCGCGGCGATGATTGTGTCTTCTTTGCCGACCCGGTACACGGTGACCATCACGCCGGGTTCGCCGTCGAACTTCGCGGACAGGTAACCTTCCTGGAAAGCGTCGCGAACGGTCGCAATCTCACCCAGTGTCACGTTCGATCCGTCTGGACGGGTAACGACGATGATGTCGGCGAATTCGGCGCCCCGATATGCCTGGCCTTTACTCCGCAGTAGAATCTCGCCGCCGTCCGTCTTGATCGACCCCGCAGGCAGGTCGAGGGAAGATCGTCTGATTGCGTCGGCGACGGAAGCGAGGGTCAGGTTGAATTGCCGCAACGTTTGTTCGCCCACCTCGATCGATATCTCATACGGTCGCGCGTAATTGACCGAGACTTGCGAGACCTCGTCCAGACTGGAAATCCCGTCCCGGAGCTTCTCCCCCAGCAGTTTGAGCGTGACGGGATCGGTATCGCCAGAAACAGCAACCGTAATCGTCTGGCCGGTGAAGTTCAGGAGAGAGACGAGGGGCTTTTCGGTCTCGCGGGGGAAGGTCGAAATGCCGTCGACCTTGCTCTTGATCTCGTTCAGCGCCAGCGTGTAGTCCGAATCCTGCATGAGGGAGACCATCACCGAGCAGGCGCCTTCCCCGGCGTTGGAGTTGACCTTGTCGATACCGAGAGTGCCTTCGATCGCCTCCTCGATTCGCACGCAGACGGCCTCCTCGACCTCCTCTGGGGTAGCGCCAAGATACGGCACCATGATTTGGACAATCCCGACTTCGATGTTCGGGAATTCTTCCTTGTGCATGCTCCCGAGCGAGATGACGCCGCCCGCGAGGAAGATCATCATCATGAGATTGGCGGCGACCGGGTTGCCGACAAACCAGCGGATTATTCTCTCCACGATCAGGCGCCCCCAGCCGCAGCGACCGACAGGTCCGCAGCCGCGACCGGGTTAACACGCATGCCTTCGATGACTGTTTGCAGGGGCGAGAGGTTCACGATCTCGCCAGCTTCAAGGCCGCCGTTGATGACGACGTTATCCTGGTCGAACCGCAGCAGGGTGACGTCCCGGAAGCGCAGTCGGTTGTCATCGTCGACGACAAGCACCTGATTCTGATTGCGCAACACTGCGCGCGGAAGTATGACGACGTCGTCGACCAGACGCCCCTGGATCTCTGCATTGACGAACAGACCGACGGGAAGGGGCGGGTGGTCACCGTCATCCGCGTTGGCGACGCGCACGATCGCGTTAACCATGCGACTCCGGGAATCGATCTCCGCTTCCGTACGGACCAACTCGCCCATCCATTCGTAGTGGCGGCCCCCATAGACGGTCGAGAGCACCGCTGCCGGGCGCTCGCTCGCTGGCAACTCGCCGCGCTGGCCGAGTTGAACGTCGAGATAGGCGAGTTGGCTGTCTGCGATGGGTAGGCGTATCTCAACGAAATCGCTGGCATAGACGGCAGCGATCGATTGGCCGCGGCTGACGAACTGGCCGAGATCCACGCGTTCGCTGCGCACGAGTCCATCGTAAGGGGCTCGAATCTCCGTTCGCCACAGGTCGCGCTTGGCTTCGATCAGTGCGATTTCGGCTTCTGCAAGATTCGCCGTTGCGATCCGCTGGCTGCGCAATGCAGCCTCCAGATTGGACTGGCTGGTCAGGTTTTTCTTGACCAGTTCCTGCAGACGTTTCAGCTCGAAACGTGCGTGCTCGTCTTCTGCGCGCGCGCGAGAGACCTTTGCCTTATTGCGGTCGACTACGCTGCGGTGGTCGCGCTGATCAATCTTGAGTAGGACCTCGTCCGCCCTGAAAAAGCCGCCGTTGACGAGATTCGGCGATTTCCACTCCACCTTGCCGGATACCTCGGGCACGAGTTCGCTTTCGGTACGGGGCACGACGTTGCCCTGGGATCGCACGACGAGGCGTAGCTCGGTCGGCTCGATCTGCGTCGTACGAATGGCGGTCGCGACCTCCTCGAGGGCCTGCAGTTCAGGCTGCGGGGCCGTGATCACGAGCGCATACGCGGTCAGAACAGCGCCCAGCAGGACCACCACGGTGATGCCAAACTTGAAGAGGTTACGCATTGAGGGATTTCCTTTTTTCACTATCGGTCCGTTCGCCCAGGACGGCGACGTAGCACCCGCGGACATGGTCAAAATGTTGCTGGATGCAATCGGCGAGAGTCCGGGCGTCGCGGGCCGCCAGGGCCGCATCGGCGCGCCGGAGCAAGGCGCGCGTCGCCTCGGCATCGAGCGCGAGGTCGACGCCAATGTCGTGCAGGTTGTTGGTGAACTGAGTCTTCAGCCCGTTGGTAATCAGCCGCAGGACCAGGTTTTGGTTGACCTCGATGAAGCTGTTGCCGAGCTCGCGCCAGCTCTGCCGATGTACTTCACGTGCATCGTCATCCATCAGGCGCGCAACGATCACGCGCATCTGTGCGATCTGTTCGTCACTTGCTTCCCGCACGGCAGTACGCGCTGAAAGGCCCATCAGTGCACCAATGACTTCGAACAGATGGTCGACAAGTTTCGGGTCGGGGATTTCCCGCAGGTCCAGCAAGTGCCCGAGTATGGGCAGACAGGAGTCCCAAACCGGGACAACGCGAACGCCGCCGGGTTGAATGTGCGCGATGCCGAGTTGTTCGAGGATCTTGAGGGCCTCGCGGATGGCGCCACGATTTGCGCTGAAGCGTGCCGCGAGGTCACGTTCTGACGGCAGCCGCTCGCCAGCACGATACTGACCGAGGAGTATTTCGTCGCGCAATTCGGACGCGATTTCTTCTGCTTTGGACTTTTGGTGCATTAAGCGACAACTCCAGCAACGTCGTGGGCAGGTCAGGGGCAGGTCGTGGGGCAGGATGTTTCATGCACTGCGACTGATCTAAGGTAATGGACAGACCCTGATTGGGCAGACCAAAGCGGGCAGACCAAAGCGGGCAGACCAATTTGGTCAGACCGCATTATAGTTCCGGACCAGGATCCTACAAGCGCTATCATCGATTCGGTTCAGACGGCATTCACCTCTGCGGCGTAACATGACGGAACGAAATCGATGAGGTCAGATGACATGCGCATTTTGGGCGGATTGATCCTCGCAACCGCAACTGGAGGCTTGTTGGCCGCGTGCACGAGTGATCGACTAATCATCGATGATCGGGGCGTTGATCCCGTCGAATACGAGAAGGATCTGGCTGACTGCGAGGGTTTTGCTAGCAAGGTGAACGTGCTCGGTGACGCGACCGCAGCGGCAGTCGGCGGCGCGATCGTTGGCGGTGTCATTGGTGCTGCGGTTGGTGATGGCAGAACAGCGCAGCAAATTGGCGGCCTCGGTGCAGCGACGTCGGGCGTCAAGGGTGCTGGGCGCGCAGATCGCGACAAATCGACCGTGCTGCGCAACTGCATGCATGGGCGTGGCTATAAGGTGCTGCTTCGATAGCAGATCTCACGGTGCCGGATTGCCGCGCTGTCGCTCACGGCAGCGTATTGCTTTAGTTCTGACCCGGTTCTGGGCTCGCAGCGTGGCCGACGCTTTGAGCGCGTCTCGCCAGCGGTCAGTCAGCCGGCGCCGGACGAACGCGAAATATGACCGTGTGCCGGAGACGGGTTGTCTCGATGCCGGTGTCGGTGCGTATGGATCCCACATTTTCGATGTAGTGGTGGCCGTTTTTCTCGTAGGCAGCGGCGCCGTGGCCAAATAGGGTGTGGTTCGTCGAAATGAGCGCAGGGGCCAGGTGTTGCACTTCGCTGCGGGTGTGGATGGCGGGACCGTATTCGTAGGAATGGTGCAACAGCGCAATCATTCTGCCGGCAAGGAAAGCAGGGTGGTGTCGGTCGCCAACAATACCGTTTTCATCGCCGCCAAGTGTAAGCAGGAAGCCGCTGGACTCGTGTGATCCGGCGGGTATCGGCAGAGGTGCAAGTGGACGCCCGACGGGAGCGTTCTCGAGTGTCAGGGCAGTCCTGACACTCGGCGGCTGGCGTGCCTCGGTGCCGGGGACGGCGAGCGCGGGCAGGAACGGTGCGGCGCCGGATCCGACCAAACCGCGAAGGCATACCTCCGTCTGCTTGGACACGGTGAACGCCGATGGATCACGATCGTCTAATTCGATGCGCATGTCGTCGCCGGCGTAAGTCGGGCGACGGAACGAGATATCCACCCAGCCGGTGTCGAGCCAGGTGTTGCCCAGGGCCTCGACAAATGCTGGCACTGACCAGCCGTACACGTGGATTCCGCCCACCAGCGCGCCATCGAAACCGTAGCGACGCGCACCATCGGTTGAGTGTATGGGGTTATCCGGACGAGGCGCATCGGGGGCGGCCATGGTCGCCGTGAATCGTCGACAGTCGCTTTCGGACATGCGTCTCACCTGCTCTTGTTGCCCTTTGGTCTTCCTTTACAATCGTCGTCCTGCCTTGCAGTCATCTCGCCTGGGCCAAACCGGGTTGCCAGGCGCTGCACACGTTCAATTCGTTTATTCCGCGGGGGACTCCATGAATACCATTCGTTGGCTGGAAGCGCAAAAGGTCACAGCGCCGGCACCGGGTGCCGGGGACACCGTGGAATGTCGGGAGTTTGAGGTGAGCCGCGACGATCAGATCGTGCCGGGGGTGCTGTGGCAAGGGGAGGCGTGCCGGGCAGGCAGCCCGATGGTTCTGCTCGGCCACGGCGCATCCGGTGATCGGCATCAGTCGCCGATTCCGTACCTGTCACAGCGTCTGGCGGCGAAAGGCATCTTTTGCGTTGCCATCGACGGACCCGTGCACGGCAAGCGCCGGCAAGGCGATGGTGGGCGCGGAGCGTTCGGCGAATGGTGGCGGCGCCCGGGCGGCATCGCGGCGATGAACAGCGATTGGCAGGCGGCTATCGATCTGGTGCGCGACGAGACGGGTGCTGGCACGCTCGGCTACTGGGGGTTGTCGATGGGGACGATTCTCGGCGCGCCGCTGGTTGCGGCGACAAAGGCAATTGAAGTTGCGGTATTGGGCTTGATGGGGACCGTTGGTCCGACGGATGAATACAAGCAACTGATTCAAGAGTCCGCAGCAAACATAACGTGCCCGGTCTTCTTCATTATGCAACTGGAAGATGAACTGTTTGCGAGAGACCGCTATCTCGATTTGTTTGATCGCATTGCTTCCACGGACAAGCGACTGCACGCCAACCCGGGGCTTCATCCTGAGGTGCCGGAGGAAGAGCTCGTCTTTTCAATCGATTTCCTGGTTCGCCACCTTACGGATGCGGGGGTGACAACGGGTGGCGCCGCGTCCATCTCGGAGTAAGCCAACCGTCTGAATTCAAGATTCGCAGACCTCGGGCGTGAACCCGAGCGGACACCAAGGCTGGACTCCAACATATCTGGCATCCGGAGGCCTGACACTATTGTGGCGCGTGTTCCGCCAGAAAGTCTCGCACAAGGCGCGCAGTCGTCTCCGCGCGTCGTCGGGCAAGGCTAGTTCTCGATCAATGTCGCCGTGGGGCGGCTATTGACTGGCTTGCTAATTCACGCGGTCTATGGTCCTGCCAACCTTGTCGAACAGATCTCGAATCTGTGCCTCGCTGATGATCAGGGGCGGGGAGATCGCCAGCACGTTGCCCGTGAAGCGAATCATGAGATCCTCTTCAAAGAAGCACTTCTCAAAGATCTCGTAAGTGCGTGACGGCCCGTCCCGCGGAGCGATTTCGATGCCTGCCATGAGTCCGTAGTTGCGCACGTCGGTCACGTTCGCACGCGATGTCGCGAGTTCGTGCGCGCAGTCTTCAAAGACCTGCCGGACCTTTCGCGCGTGGGTGAAGACCTCGTCCCGCGCGTAAAGATCGAGACTCGCAAGTGCCGCCCGACAGGCAACCGGATGACCGGAATAGGTGTAGCCGTGAAAGAACTCGATGTCCTCAGGCGGCGCGTGCATGAATACCTCGTGAATGGCGGACGTCGTTAACACCGCACCCATTGGGATGGTGCCGTTGGTCAGGCCCTTTGCCGTTGTCATGATGTCAGGTACGACACCGAACTCCTCGGCGGCGAAGGCCGCCCCAAGTCGTCCGAATGCGGTGATGACCTCATCAAAGATCAGGACGATGTCGTGGTCTGTGCAGATCCCACGAATCCGTTCAAGGTAGCCGGTTGGGGGCACGATGATGCCGGCGGACCCGGAGATTGGCTCAATGATGACGGCTGCAATCGTGTCGGCGCCGTGCAAGCCGATGATGTCGAGCAACTCGTCGGCCATCGCGGCACCGTTGGCCGGTAGTCCGCGACTGAAGGCGTTGTCCGGGAGCAGCGTGTGCGACAGATGATCGACCGGCAGGCCGGGTCCGAAGCGCTGGCGATTGTTGCCCATACCGCCGACTGCCATTCCGCCGAAGCCGGTGCCGTGGTATCCCTTGTGTCGTCCGATGATCCGCAGGCGCTCGCCCTTGCCGCGCAGGTTCTGATAGGCGAGCGCGATCTTGAGCGCGGTGTCGACCGATTCGGAGCCTGAGTTGGTGAAAAATACGTGCTTGAATGGCGCCGGCGCCAGTTCGACCAGTCGCTCGGCGAGTTCAAATGCGAGTGGATGTCCCATTTGGTAAGAGGGCGCGTAGTCCATCTGTGCCATCTGATCGGCGACGGCACGGGTGATTTCTTCGCGGCCGTGGCCGAGGTTGGTGCACCAGAGTCCAGCGGTGCCGTCAAGCACTTCGCGGCCGTCGTCCGTAACGTAATGCATGTCCTTCGCACCCGTCAGCATGCGCGGCCGAGCGCGAAATTGCCGCCCCGCCGTAAACGGCATCCAGAATGCGTCAAGCTCGCCCATGTTTCACTCCTTCGCGTTGTTAGCGGGTGCCAAACCGTGCTACATCCAACCTGTGGGTGCTGGCAGATGCGTCAGTGGAATCAATGCGAGGCGTGGGGTTACCCATTGCTAGCAGGCTCGTTGAACATGCTGGTGCGGCCGCCATCAACGACAAGGTCGTGGGCGTTGACGAAGCTGCCCGCGTCGCTCGCGAGATAGGTGGCGGCCTCAGCAATGTCATCGGCAAGGCCTGATCGCTGCATCGGGTTCGCGCGTGCAAGATTGCGCTGCAGTTTGTCCATTTTGCGGGCGTTGTCTTCGTCCGTGAGCGTGTTTGCCCTGGTGCTGCCACCCCAGAAGATCGGTGTCGCAATCGCACCGGGAGAGATCACGTTGACGCGAATACCCTGGGGTCCAAGCCTGACGCCGGCGAGTTTTGAGTAATGCGTGAGTGCGACCTTCGCGGCGGAATAAAGAAGATCGCCCTGTAGATCACGAATCGCCGCGATGCTTGAGTTGTTGATGATAGCGCCCCCGCCGTTGGCCACCAGATGCGGGATTGCGTGCTTCATGCTCAGGATGACGCTCGTGAAAAGAAGATGCATGGCGTGTGACGCCTGCTCTTCGGTGACGGATGTGAGCGTGCTGGCGACCCCGGCGCCGGCATTGTTGAACAGGACGTCCAGTTTGCCGTGGCGCTCGATCGTTGCGTCGACGGTCGCCTTGATGTCGGCCTCCTGCAGGACGTCCGCACGCACGTAGGTGCAGGCATCACCGAGCCGGGATGCGATTGCAGCGCCCTTGTCCTCTGAACGGCCGGTGATGACGACCTGAGCACCTTCCCGGGCAAAGCGTTCTGCGGTCGCCTCGCCGATGCCACTGGTCCCGCCACTGATAATTGCAACCTTGCCGGCTAAACGGTCTGACATGCCCAATGCCCCACAAATGCGCGAGTCTAGCCCAGTTGCTCGCGGCGATGCTATGCTCCGCAGCCTCCTTCGACCCGCTCGCGGCCGTTACTGAAGACCTGACATGAATCCTGCATCGTTCCTCTACCGGCTCTACGAGCACTTGTTGTGGCGGCAGATAAAAGACGGTCGCAAACCGCAGCATATCGGTCTGATTGTTGACGGCAATCGGCGGTTTGCGCGCACGCGGGGCCTTGCATCGAACGAAGGCCATACCGCGGGTTCGGAGCGGTTGGAAGAGTTCCTGCGCTGGTGCTGGCGACTCGAAATCAAGATCATCACGCTCTACGGCTTCTCGATCGAGAATTACAACCGGTCGCCAGAAGAGGTCGACCACTTGATGGATCTGATCCTGGGCAAGTTTCGGGATTTCCAGTCCGATCCTGTCTTCGCGCGGGAGCGCGTCAAGATCAAGGTGATAGGACGTCGCGAAGACCTGTCAGATGAGATCAACCAGGAAATCGACAAGGTTGAGGCGATGACGCGCGAACACGAGCGATTCCAGCTCAATATTGCGATCAGTTATGGCGGTCGCGCAGAAATTGTCGATGCGGTGAAGCGCATTGCGGGCGAGATTCAGGCTGGAAACATGCGTGTGGATGAGGTTCAGGAGAGCACGGTCAGCCAGTATTTGTACACCGAGGGCATACCTGATCCAGACTTGATCATCCGTACGTCGGGTGAGGAGCGACTTTCGGGCTTTCTGCTATGGCAAAGTGCGTATTCTGAGTTGTATTTTACCGAGGTTTACTGGCCCGCTTTTCGCATGATTGATTTCTGGCGCGCTATTCGCATTTACCAACAGCGCGAGCGACGTTACGGGCGTTGACATGCATTACGCTATAATTTCGTCCACGGGTCCGGCGTCTCTGGCAGGTGGGCAGCCGCACACGTTTTCGTGGGGTTGTCTCGAGAGTCGGGCGTTGTACACGATTGAACAAGGCGGTTGGCGCAAGGATGCCTGAGGACAATTCCGACAACACAGATACCGCGCCAGCCCGTCCGCAGACGCAGTGTCTGAGGCAGAGGAGAAGCGGCCGTGCCTGATCATGATCCGCGGCGATTATATTGGTCAGGTATACGAGATATCGAGTGCCGTCATGATGATGGGTCGTGGTGAAGACATGGGCCTTGTCGTTTCTGACGGGAGTATCAGTCGCCGCCACGCGATGATTATCAATCGCGGTGGCAAGTTCTACATGTCAGATCTGGCAAGCACTAACGGCACCAACGTCAACAAGGCACCTGTCCTCGAACCAGCCGCAATCAGCGAGGGTGACAAACTGACGCTGGGTGACATCATCTGCAAGTTCTCGTTTCAGGACGAGGAAGACACGGAATACCATTCGATCATGCGCGACATGGCGGTGAAAGATGGTTTGACCCGGATCTACAACAAACGGCATTTTCTCGAGACCCTGGACAAGGAGTTCGATTTCTCGGAGCGCCACGGTGAGGCCCTGTGCGTCCTGATGTTTGACATTGATCACTTCAAGCGCTTGAACGACACGTACGGTCATCCCGCCGGTGACCATGTGCTGCGGGTGCCGTTGAGGGTGACGGTCGTGGCTACGACATGTTTGCTCGCTATGGTGGCGAGGAGTTTGCGCTCATTCTGCGCGGCATCGATCTCGCTGCGGCGGTCGCGACCGCCGAACCCGTCAGACTGGTTACCGAGTCGTGCCGCTTCCAGTACGACGAAGATGTCTTGACGGTGACGATCAGTGTCGGCGTCTGTCAGTACGATGGTGGCGACCAATTCGAGGATGGCGCGCAGATGATCGAGGCGGCAGACAAGCTGCTCTATCTCGCAAAAGCGGCAGGTCGCAATTGTGTGCAATTCACGTCGTCGGCAAGTTAGCGTTATCGCGGGTACCCGATAACCCAGACTCCCATGACCGGCATACCGACGTGGTACGGCCCGCGCGGCTTGACGCATTCGGGTTTGCTCAGCCTGGACGCCGTTCTTTCCTCGGAGCGAGACCGCCCGGGTAGCGCTCCGTTGAAAACAGGTGGTGATCGCCGGCACGAGCTCATGTTAGTTTGGTGGGCGCTTGAACAGGGGCTACCGTCAAATGAGTGAAGCGGACGACAACACCGGGACGAAAGCTGGCGGCGGTGCCGGATCGCTGATTGCGCGGGTGGTGAGCTGGCTGGTTGCAAGCGGCTGCTTCTATCTCGTCTATACACGGATAGCGGCAACCGCGGCGCGCGACAATCTGTCTGCGGTTGACTATTTGCTGCGCTTTTTTGGGGACGCATCCTGGGGCTATTGGCTGGCCCTGATGATTCCGTATTCGTGTTTTTTCTTTCTGGTCGACAGCCACGCCACGTGGCGCGTAGTTAGGTGGTTCAACGCACCATCGCTAAAGTTTGGCAACATGCTGCCGATTCGTGCGAGCGCGTACATCCTGTCGCTGGTTAGCGAACAGGTTGGCAAAGGCGCGATGTCGCTCTATCTGAAGAAGCGACACAAGGTCCCTGGCTGGCAGGCGTTATCCAGCATGATCTTCCTTGGCATGGTCGAGATATACCAGTTGCTCCTCTTCTCGGCGGTTGGTGTCGCTATCTATCTGGAACTCGTCGAAGCGGCTTCAACCCGGTTGCCGCTCGTTATTATCCTTGGCTCGATCTATCTCTTGGCAGCTGCTTACTTTCCACTGCATCTTCTCTTCTTCAGTGGTCGGATTCTGCCCACGGCAAAAGTGCGACAGACGCCGGTCCTGCACGCGCTGCGACAGGCGCGGCTATGGCAATATGCATTGACCGTTGTCCTCAAAGCGCCGAATCTGATCGGCGCGGTCCTTGTATACACGCTCGCGCTCGAACTCTTCAACGTCGACGTCAATTTTGGACAGATGCTTGCGTTTCTGCCCGTCATCTTTCTTGCCGCCGCGCTGCCGTTGCCGTTCCATGCGGGTGCGCTGGTGTTGTGGACGGTACTTTTTCCCGAGTTTCCGGAGGTGGGCGCGTTTTCGCTGGTAATGCACACGTTCTTTGTCGTCTTCAACGCGGTCATTGGGGTCATTTTCCTCCCGCGCGCGAACCGCGAGCTGTTTAACCTCGCCGCAGCCGAATCAGCGTCTGCAGCCGATCGCCCATAGACACGACCGTGGTTGCGACCATGACCCAGCCGGCAACCTGGAACGCGCTGTCGCCAAGGGGATACCAGTCGACGAGATGTTGCATGGGTGGAAAGCCGCCAAGCACGTAGTAGGCAATACCGTTGCTCCTGCCGAGAAAACTGGTCCGCAGGATCTGTCCCCGCAGCGCGTTCGAGTCTGCGACGTATTGCCCGAATGAAGCAACGACCAGCACTGGCAAAAGAACGGGTACTAGGTCTTGAACGACGAGGCCCGCTAACAATGACGTGACGAAGACCGCGTCGGAGAAGTGATCGATGAGCCCTCCGAATGCCGTCACGGTGCCGGTCTGGCGAGCGATGGTGCCGTCAGCGAGATCGGTAGCCACGGCGAAGAGGACGACGGCCGCGGCGAACTGCCACTGACCCGTCACCACAAGCCAGCACGCAGGCCCCGCTAGCAGGAGCCGGCTGGCCGACAGCAGATTGGGCACGGTCGCGAGGTGATATGCTGGGGCCATGGCTGTGGATGATAGGCGAATATTGATCACTGGCGCCAACGGGCACATTGGCAGACGACTCACCGGGCGACTGATTGCATTGGGCACGCCCGTCGTCGCCGTTGTCAGATCGGCTGCAGCGGCTTCCCAGATGCCGGTTGATCCTCTTGTCAGCGTTCGTCAGGTCGATTACGCGGACGCTGAGGGACTGCGCGCGGCGGCCGCAGGTTGCACGCACGCGGTCCACCTCGTCGGTATCATCAAGCAATCAACATCGTCGACCTATGAGGGCGCCCACGTCACGGCGACCGAGGCCCTCATCGAAGCACTGGCCGGGTCCGACGTCACGGGCCTCATCTACCTCAGTCTGCTCGGCAGCAGTTGCGAGAGCCGGAATCAATGTCTCGCCACGCGGGGCAGGGCAGAAGCGTTGTTTGCGATGGCGGACATCCCGGTGTTGACCGTTCGCGTTCCGATGGTTCTGGGTGAACACGACTTTGCGTCAAGATCACTCGCCAGGAAAGCGCGGGCGTCGCTTGCTCTGACCATTCACGCTGAAAGCAAAGAGCAACCCATTTACGCGGGCGATGTTGTATCGGCGATCCTCAACGCGTTCGGACGGGTCGAGGACCGGATGATTGAACTTGCGGGTCCGCAATCACTCTCGCGGCGGGACCTCGTCGCCCGTGCGGGAATGACCCTGGGCACAAGGGGTCGTGTGATATCGTTGCCACTGTGGGCCGGGCGCTGCGGGACCTGGTTGATGGAAAAGACGCTGTCGAACCCGCCGCTCACGATGGACATGCTTGGCGTGCTGAATCACGATGATGACATCGACCCGGCGGCAGCCGCAGACCTGCTAGACATCGACCTGACATCACTAGAAGCCATGTTGGAGCGGGTTTTGGTGGCCAGCTGACCTCGTTGGTTGGCGAGCAGATGCCGCCATCCTGCAACAAACACATCAACGAACGCCGGGAAGCCTGGCAAACAAGGAGAAACGAATGACCGTGATTGCGCTGACCGGTGGCATTGCATCGGGTAAATCGACGGCGGCTGGCTTCTTCGGAGAAAAGGGCGCGTACGTCATTGACGCGGACCTGCTGGGGCACAAAGCGTATGAACCGGGTCAGGAAGCGTGGCGAAAGGTTATTGCGGCTTTCGGAGACGACATCGTTGCGCCGGACCAGACCATTGATCGCAAGATTTTGGGCGGCAAAGTATTTGGCAAGCCAGAGAATCTGACGCGCCTGACTGATATTGTCTGGCCGGAGATCCGTTCTCTGGCTGAGGCCGAGATTGGGCAAGCGCAATCGGTTGATGCGGATCGCCCCGTGGTGCTCGAAGCCGCCGTATTGTTTGAGGCGGGCTGGGATGACATCGGCGACGAGGTCTGGGTGGTGATTGTCGAGCCGTCAGTTGCGATCGAGCGCGCCGTTGCGCGCGACGGCGTGAGTCCTGAGCAGATTCAGTCACGCATCGACAGTCAGCTATCTAACGATGAGCGGCGGGTTCGTGCATCTCGGGTTATCGACAATTCAGGTGACAAGGCGGCGTTCACAGCGGAACTGGAAACGGCATGGGCGGCGCTCACGTCTGGGTGAACGACGGTATTCATGTGTTTCAGGTTCCTTGCCAGTAGTGACGGTAAATCGATATTGCTGCGCCTTTATTTGGTGAGAGCGAGTTGGGGCAGTAACCCCGAGAAGTTCGTTGTTTTCTTTGAAGCCATTTGCGCCGATCAGCTGCCAGTGCCGTCCGCTTCTTCGATCAGGATGTCTCGCGGGGATTCGGTTGCCTGCAGTTCCCGTGCTACCTCCTCTGCACGTGTCATGACGCGCAGCACGTTGTTGCCAGCAATCCGACCGATTGCGGAGGTCGTGTAACCGCGCCGCATGAGTTCAACGAAGAGCTCCGGATACGTCGACACATCTTCGAGGCCGACAGGACCGGGTGGCATGCCATCGTAGTCGCCGCCGAGTCCGATGTGGTCGATGCCGGCGACGTGACGGATGTGATCGATGTGGTCTGCAACTTGATGCAACGTCGGGCGTGGTGCCGGATTCGCCTCGGCCCATGTGGTCATTTCGGCGGCCACTGCATCTTCATCACCGGCCAGGCGCTCGTCGAGTGCGGACTGGTGCGCGCGCCGGTCGTTGCCGTATTGGCGGACCGCCTCGGAGACATAAGACGGAAAGAAAGTCACCATCACCACGCCGCCGTTTTTGGCGACGCGCAGGAGTATGTCGTCGGGAACATTTCGTGGATGTGGCACAACTGCTCTTGCCGAAGAATGGGAGAAGATCACTGGTGCGCGGGTCACGTCGAGTGCGTCGCGCATAGTTGCCGTCGAGACATGGCTGAGGTCGACCAACATGCCAAGCCGATTCATTTCACGCACCACCTCGATACCAAACGGCGTCAGGCCGTCGTGCTTCGCCGTGTCGGTTGCAGAATCTGCCCAGGCGAGTCCCTTGGAGTGCGTCAGGGTCATATAACGCGCACCTGCACCGTAGAGCATGCGCAGAACCGCGAGCGAATCGCTGATGGCATAGCCGCCTTCGAGTCCGAGGAGAGATGCAATACGACCACGCCGGTGGATGCGCCGAACATCTTTGGCCGTCAGTGCGAGTTCAAGGACGTCGTCGTACTTGTCGATCATCCGCCGCGCGAGGTCAATCTGTTCCAGCACGATGCGCGTGTCGTCGGGCTTGCCGCCGTAGGTTGAGATGGGCGTATAAACAGACCAGAACTGCCCGCCAACCATACCCGCGCGCAGCCGATCAATATCAGTGTGTGTCGGCGGGTCGATTTGCGTCAGATCAGCGCGAAGGTCCAGTTCATCGAGGTGATTTTTGACGCGTCTGCGGTATTGCCAGGGAATGTCATTGTGCCCGTCAATGAGCGGCGTGCGCTTGAGCACCCGCTGAACCTGCTTGCGCAATTTGGCATCACGGGCCGCGGAGGCCGCGGCGTCGTCCTTGCTGGCCCCAGCGGCGGGTGGACTGGCGACGGGGCCTGCGAGGGCGGCGACGAGCGCCAGGGTGGCGGCGCAGGACACGTGCCAGCGGGCGCGGCCCGGCCAGCCGCGTGATGAGATGTCAGGCATGAAGGTCATGGTGTCTCCGCTCGGTCAATCCAGCATTAACGCGTGGTGTTGGTTGGACCGTGCAACATGGGTGGGGTCTTCGGACCCCGGGTATTCCTGGGGGTACGCCATCTGGCCGCACGTCATCTGGCGGCGGTCCCGTCGGCCGCTGCCAGCGTATTGCCTGCAGCGCGACGCGCGCGCGTCGCTTCATCCAGCGTCGGGTCTGCGCCAACCGCGACCAGCGCCTTGCCGAAGTTGCCACCGCGCAGCATGGCGCTGAACGCAGTCGGTGTGTTCAACAGCCCGTCCGACAGATGTTCCCGGTATTTGACCCGGCCATCTGCGACCCACTCGCCCATCTGTGCCAGAAATGACGACTGATGGTCTGCGACAAATTTGCCGACAAAGAGGTCATGTACGGTGACCTTGCCACTGCCGCCGGCGTCGGCCAGCACATCGTCCCAGATCGCCCGCGAATCGCGCCCATCGGTCGCGCCGTATTGGGAGATCATGCCACAGACGGAGATCCGGGAACTCGCGTTTAGCAACGGCGCCACGGCTTCGAACACCGGGCCACCGACGTTCTCGAAGTAGATGTCGATACCGTCGGGGCAGGCCGCAGCGAGATCCGACGGCAGGTCGTCGCTGAGGTGCGAGACACAGGCATCCAGGCCGAGATCATGGGTAACGTAGTCACATTTTTTACTGACACCCGCAATGCCGACTACCCGGCATCCGAGTAACTTGCCGATTTGACCAACAACCTGCCCAACCCCGCCCGAGGCCGCGGATACAACTAGCGTCTCGCCGGCCCTCGGTTTGCACTGGACGACAGTGCCGGACCATGCGGTCAGCCCAAGCATGCCGAGCACGCCGATGGCGGTCGACAGTGGGGCCAGTTTCGGGTTCAGGGTGCGTGGCACCATGTAGTTGAATGTTGAAATGCCCTCGCCGGTCAGGCCGTATTCCTGCCAACCGTTGGTGTTAAAGATGAAATCGCCTTCGGCGAAGCTGTCGTTCCGACTATGGATGACTTCGGACACAGTTCGACCGTGGCATATGTCGCCCGGTTGCTCGACGCCACCTCGACGGCGACCCCACTGATAGGGGTCGAGCGACAGGTACAGGGTACGCGTAAGCGCTTGCCCTGGACCGGGAACCGGTGCGGTTTCTGACCCCAGGACAAAATCCCCGTCAGTCGGCCAGCCTTCAGGTGGCGTACGTGCCAGTCGCCATTGGCGGTTCTGCATGGTGTCAATTCTCGCGTTTTGTCATTGCCCACAGGATAACGGCGCCAGCGATCAGAGTCCCGACGTAGACGAGTCCAATTGTCGAAAGAGCGAGCGCAGGGAGGATCGGCGCCATCACCGTCAGAATGTGGAAGCCAAGGACGAGAATAGCGATGTTAAAGAACGCAAGTTCCTTGGCGATCGGTCCCGACAGATCCGGGTCGAGTATGCGCAGGAGCAATATACCGGTACCGGTACTTCCCGTGCAGCAGCCAAACACTGTGAGCGCCCGTTCAATGCCCAGGTGTGCAAGGCGCTTGCCGAAGACGAAGCACAGTCCGGCGGTGGACGCTGTCGCGGCGAGGCATACGAGGACGATGGGAATCAGGAATGCCGCGAGAAAGGCGAACTGAATGCTCATGATCGTGGTGACTACCATCATGTCAACCGCGCTGCCGGTGATGCGTCGCTGCGTTTCATCGTCAATCATGTGACCCAGTCCGGCGCGGTCGATGGCGGTACGCAGCAGCAGACAAACGATCAGGCCGTGTAGAAAAAAGAGATTGTGGCTGAAGATGATGTGGATGGGAACTGGCCCGACGGTGACACCGTCAGTCCACGGCGCGACGAAGTTGAGCCAGGTATCGGTCAGTAGATAGGCGAAACCGAGAATACCGATGTGATAGGCGAGGGTATCCACGTTGGCGCTGTGAGTGACCATGCTGCCTGTCGATATGTCCCGCTGGGTGTAGAGCCCGCGAAGGAATTCCGCGTCGAGCCGCGCGTTCGTATTGTGGTTCAGGCCGCGTCGCATGGCCCAGCGCGCGACGGGTACGCCGACCGCGAATGCAACGATGAATCCGGCTGAGGCGTAGACCAAACCGAAGTTAATGGCGTCGGCGATACCCAGCTCGTTCTCCCAGATCGTACCGAGCGCCAATGCCTGGCCGGGTCCCTGAGTGAAGCCGTGGGTGACGAGCAAACCGAGAAACGGTGAGAGTGGCTCCGCGCTCACCTCGTTGAAGGCGAGGATCACGAGCAGTCCGGCGAGCGCTTGTAAAGCGAGGCTCATCACCCACACGACGGCGAGCCAACTGCCGCCCCAGGCGACCTGCCTGCCGCCATGTGCGCTGCCTGTGAGGCAGAGCGACATGAAGCTGAGCGTGAAGCAATGAAACGTAAATGCGGTGAAATCACTGGCAGAGAAGCCGAAGCTGAAATCAAAGCTGACGAGCGCGAAGCCGACGACGCCACCGATCAGGCTTGCTGGAACCAGTCCCGCCTGCAAGAGCCGAACCCGGGCCCGCATGACCGTGCCGACGAGCAGCATGACCGCGGCAAAGGCAAAAGCGATGACACCTGGGAATGTGCTCGCCACGTCTAATTGATCCGCTGCTCAAGGTCCGGAACGAGAAACTGAGCGGTGATGTACCCGCCCGCAACAAGTCGGGGTCCGTCACCGGTGTCAAGCAGAACCGTCGGCAGCGCGTGCGCAGCGAGGGCGTTCGCGCGGGCGAACTCGGCGCGTGTCGCCGAGATGATGGCGGGGTCCTGCAGCATCGTGATCAGCGCATCTGACGCCATGTTGAACTCGTTCGCGATTGCGGCGAGGACCTCTGGTTGCGCAAGGTCGAGGCCCCGCACATAGAAAGCTCGCTGAAGTGCCTCAAAGAAACGCCACGGAGCATGGCCATGGGCCGCGGCCACCGCCACCACGGCACGGCATGGAATTTCACTATGATAGCTAAATGCGGCGGGGATGATGCCACTGAAGGTCTGTCCGGTGGTCTCGTGCACCTCCTGCCAGAGGCGCTCGAGCTGGCGTCGGTGAAATGCATTGATGGGGCCGTGTCCACCGACCTGCAGACCACCCATCAAAAGCTCGAACCTGACTTTTCCCTCAAGCGCCGCGCGAGCTTTCTGGATTTCGGGCAAGGTCCCCCAGCACCATGAGCAAAGCGGGTCGGTGACAAATGTGACGGTTGGCATTCCGGTATCGTCTCACAGGGTTCAGGGAGGGACCATCCGTTACGGTGGCGTGCACCGCGTACGCGCGCGGCTGACGAAGAGCAGGACACTGGCGGCAACGCCGACGCCGAATAGTATGTTGAAGGTGGCGGCGAGGGTCATGGTCGCGGTCACGAAGCTGATGCCGAGGGGCCCGGCGAGGGATCCGGTGTCGCCGATCAGGCGCCACACGCCTAGGAACTCGCCACGTTCGCTTTTTGGCGCCAGATCTGATGCCAGAGTTTGGTTGATGCCGCTGCCGATGCCGTTGCCAAGACCGATGAATGCTGCGACGGCGGCGAGCGTGATTGCCGAAGCAGTCAATGGCACCGCCAGCAATCCGAGCGCCATGGTGAAGATACAAATGAGTGCGGTGCGGACCCGACCTGCGAAGTCGAGCAGGTATCCTGCGACCGGGAACATCGCAACATCGACCGCGGCGGCCGCGCCGACGACAAGGCCGATGCCGGTCGCTGACAAGCCGATGTGATCACCCCAAAGCGGGATGAGGAGTTGCCGTCCGGACCGGATTGTCGTGAGCAGGAGCATCGCAACACCAATGGTGCCGAAGACGCCGGCGTGGGACTTGAGAATGCGTGGCACCATCGTCAACAGCGGTGGATGTTCTCCAACGGCATGTTGGCGCGGCCCGGGTTGAACCTGGAATACAACGACGACGGCCGCAATAATGGCGATGACCGCGACGCCAATGAACACGGCGGAGAAGCCAAGCTGATCGGCGACGATGCCGCTTGCCACCGGACCGATCAGCGTGCCGAGACGCTGAAGGCCTGCCATGGTCGAGATAGCGCGCCCCCGCTGGTCCTGAATGACCGCCTCGGTTACGTGCGCGAGGCGAGCGAGTTGCCAGGTGGAGATAGCAGCGCCGAGCCCGAGTGCGGCTGCGGCCAGTTGCAGCGGCGAGTTAGCAAGGCTCGCTCCCGTAGCGGTGATAGCCAGGAGCGCAATGCCGCCGAGCATTGTCGTCCGGTCACCGAAGCGTGCGACCGAATAGCCGGCGGGCACGTCCATCATCATGTTGCCAAGTCCGCGCATCGCGAAGACGATCGCGGCAGCGCTCGCGGCGGCGCCGAGATCGAGCGCAAAGAGCGGGATGATCAGTAGCGCGCTGCCCTGACAGAGAGACATGGCGAATGACGGCATATAGACGGGCAAGAGCAACCGTCGGTGCATCTGCCAAATGGATCGGGACGGCGAAGGTTGGCCTGATTTTGCGGAGGAAGGATGCGACACGTTGTAGTATTGGTTCACCGCATCGACGATGCAGTTCGATGTGGGTCAGATGATTGCGCGCTGAAAGCACCGCGCGGGTCTGCGCGAGGCAGCGAGCTTAGCGTACTGAGGTGAGAAGTGGTTGAGTGGACTTTTCAAGTGTTGGTCAAGTGTTGAGTCAGGTGTTGAGGCCCGCAAGCGGTGCGGCTAAATTTGGAAGCTTGTGGAGACACTGGCGCGTACCGGTGCAGGGTGGGGTCACCGACGGAGAACGGTCGATGAACGAAGAATATGGCGATGATGATATCCATGTGGATATATACGACGGCGATGGGCCGCCGTTGCTCCTCGTCCACGGCTTTTTATCGAGCCGCGCCCAATGGCTTGCAAACTTAAACGCGTTGAAGTGCGTATCGACCCCGGTGGTCGTTGAACTCCTCGGGCACGGTCGGTCAGGGTCGCCGCGCGATCTTGATCGTTATCATCCGGCAAATTATGTTCGTTGCTTTGACCAGATCCGGGAACGGCTCGGCGTTGATCGGTGGTCTGTCCTTGGCTGCTCGCTCGGAGCCGGGCTAACCATGCGGTATGCGTTCGAGCACCCGCACCGCGTCTTCTGCCACATGATGACGAACTCAAGCTCAGGCTTTGCTGATGGGGGCATGCAGGCGCGGTTTCGCGTCGACCCGGCGGCGACGGTTGCGCGCTTCGAGGCGGGTGGGCTTGCGGCGGTCACCGAGATTCCGGTGCATCCGCGTTTCGCCCGTCGCCTGCCGCCCGAGGTGCTGACACCGCTGCTCGCCGATTGTGCTGTATTGTCGCCGGCCGGGGTGGGTCGAACGCTCGCTGTGACGAATGCCAATGCATCGGTTCGTGACCGGCTTGGCGAGAACGTTCGTCCAGCGATGTTGCTGTGTGGCAGATTTGAGAAACGTTTTCAGCCGTTGCGGGATCACGCCGAAGCGGCGATGCCGCACCTGACCATCTGCGACCTCGATGCCGGGCACGCGGTAAACGGCGAATGCATCGATGGATTCAACGCTGCGGTTACCGGGTTCCTGCGCCAGCACGCGCCTGCTTGAGACGAGAAAGCCCGAGCCCGGACCAGAAGGGGGAGAGCAGACGTGAGAGCAGAAGCGGGGAAAGCAGGTCAAAGAGCAGATGCCAATGGGTCGCGGGTCTAGGGCGCTCGCGAGGCTTGCATCTCGAAACCCCGGTCGATGCCCCGAACGACGGGAAGAAAGACCGCAACCAGCATACTGCTGCAGGCGAGCAGTACTGCGCTGATCAGCAAGGCCAGATCAATCCCCCAGGACTCTGCAATGAAGCTGATCGGGATGATGCCGAGCGGCATAAGGCCATGCGACATCATGTCGATGGACAACACCCGACCGCGCATGTCGGCTGAAACGCCAAGTTGAATCAGACTGCGATTCATCGCCATGAAGAGTGAACTGGTGAAGCCGACGACGGCGACCATGATCATGGCGGTCCACATCTGCACGCTCTGGGAAAAGAGCGCAATGAACATGGCCCACACCCCCACCATGACAAACAGCCATCGCCCCTTATGCCGCGCGTTGGTCATATTTGCCAGCAGGAGCGATCCGGCGATGGCCCCCACGCCCGTTGCACTCATTAGAAGTCCGAGGCCATCAGGTCCCCCGTTCAGGATGTCCTGGTTGAATGCGGGCATCAGGGAATTGATCGCCATGCCGAATACAAAGGGGAGGATCGACATGATGATCAGGCCCATCAGAATCGGCGACGCGCGCACATATCGGAACCCGTCGCGAATCTCGATGAACGGGTTCTGGCGATCCTTGGCAGCTTTGCGCTGCTGCGTGTTGACGAAAAGGATAAGCGCTGACGACGTAAAGTAAAGTAGCGCGATAACGAGGTAGACGATCCCCACGCCGAATGTCGATGTGGTATTGCCATCGGCGAGTACGGCGATGAAGACGCCCGCGAGCGCAGGCCCGAGAATGCGCGAAAGGTTCATGCTCGACGTTGAGAGCGCCATGGCATTGAAGAGCAGGCGCTCCCCCACGATCTCGGGAATGAGGGCGTTGCGAGCCGGAATAGACAACGCGAGCACGGTGCCGTTGAAGCAACCGAAGTAGATGAAATGCCAGAACGTAACGTTGTCCGAGAGGATGATGACGGCCATGATCAGCGTTGCGCCGCAGTTCAGGGCCTGGGCAACCGCAATGACCTTCTTCTTGGCAAATCGGTCTGCGACGACACCGCCGAAGAGAGAGAAGATGACCTGGGGCACCATGAACGACAACATGACCCACGCAAGTTTGGTGGGCGACGAGGTCATGGCGTACACCAGCCATCCCCGGGCGACCATCTGGATGTTCATGGCAAAGCTGGCGGCAAGGCTGCCGGACCAAAGGAAGCGGTAGTCGCGATGGCGAAGTGAGTCCCACATTCCGGCGGTCTGCGGTTCAGTGAGAGGTGGCGTTGGGTCTCGCTCTCCTGCTTCGCTATCGAGGCTTGACTGCGAGAGTGGCGTGGGGGTCCGACCACCCGAGGTAGACTGTTCTGGCTGAGACAAGAGGATTCCTTAGGTCCGCTAGTTTACTCCAAACCTACACGGGTCGCGACGCGGCAGGACGTGGGGTAGCATGCGATGAGTGACGCTGCCCATGGCAAACAGCCGACGGAATCGTTGCGTGCCCGCATGTTCACGAAAACGGTCTGGTCGCAGCGGTCTTTCACCATAGATCCGTTCACAAATGGTCTCTTCACTAACGGTCTGAGTGCCACTAACGGTCTGAGTGCAAAAGGACAAATGGATGGATAACGCGGAACTTCGCAAGATTCTTGATGATGCGAAACGAATTGCGATCGTTGGCCTTTCTGCCAATTGGTATCGACCCAGCTACTTTGCAGCGAAGTATCTGCTGGACAGGGGTTATGAGGTCATTCCGGTCAATCCCAACTACGAGGAAGTACTGGGTCAGGTCTGCTATCCCGACCTCGCGTCAATCCCTGGTGACGTTGACGTTGTCGATTTGTTCCAGCGCGCGGAGCTCGTTGCGCAATTTCTGCAACCGGCGATCGACAAGGGTGCATCAGTTTTTTGGATGCAATTGGGCATCGTCAACGACGAGGTAGCCGAGGCCGCAACTCGTGCCGGTCTGCAAGTGGTCATGGATCGGTGTATGAAAATAGAGTACGCGCGCCTCTTCGGCGGTCTCAACTGGTCGGGGGTCAATACCGGAGTGATATCCGCAAAGCGCCCGCGGAGACTACCGTGAGCCGGGCGACGATGGCGCAACTTTGAAGCTAAGGGACTAACACATGTCTGATCGAGATTTTGGTTTCGAGACCCGGTGTCTGCATGCGGGACAGATTCCTGATCCCGCCACCGGGTCGCGAGCGCCGCCGCTGTATCAAACCGCAGCCTATGTTTTTGACGACACAGACCACGCGGCCAGCCTCTTTAACCTGCAGACGTTCGGCAACGTCTATTCGCGTATGTCGAATCCCACGACCGCAGTGTTTGAAGAACGGATGGCATCGCTCGAGGGTGGGCGCGCGGCGCTGGCTGTCGGTTCCGGACTTGCCGCACAGATGACGGCGCTCCTCACCTTGCTGGGCCAAGGTGATGAACTGGTATCAGCCAGCACACTTTACGGCGGCACCTATTCGCAGTTTGACGTGACGTTCCGGCGCATGGGTATCACGACCCACTTTGTCGACCCGGACGTGCCGGAGAACTTTGAGGCTGCAATCAACGAGCGGACCAAGGCGCTCTTTGTCGAGACAATCGGCAACCCGTCGAACAACGTGGCGGACCTCGCTGCCATCGCCGAGATCGGTCATCGCCACGGCTTGCCGCTCGTGGTAGACAATACCTTCGCGAGTCCGTACCTGTGCCGCCCATTCGAACATGGCGCAGACATCGTTGTGCATTCAGCGACGAAGTTCATTTGTGGTCACGGCACGTCTATTGGCGGGGTCATCGTCGAGTCTGGCCATTTTCCGTGGGACAACGGCAAGTTCCCGGAGATGACTGAACCATCACGCGGCTATCACGGGGTGCGCTTTTACGAAACATTCGGCGACTTCGGCTTCATCAGCAAGTGTCGTCTCGAAACGCTGCGTACGTTAGGCGCGAGCTTGTCACCGTTCAACTCGTTCCTCTTTCTGCAGGGCCTCGAGACCCTGCATCTCAGGATGGAGCGCCACGTGCAGAATGCTGAAGCCGTCGCCAACCATCTCGCCAACCACGACAGCGTAAGCTGGGTCCGATACGCAGGTCTTGTGGATAATCCCTACCACGCGCTTGCACTCAAATACCTGCCGAAGGGCGCAGGGTCCATCCTGACCTTCGGCGTCAGGGGCGGGGCCGAGGCCGGCGTGAGGTTCATTGAAGCCGCCCAGTTTCTGAGTCATCTCGCCAACGTCGGCGATGCCAAGACCCTTATCATTCACCCCGCATCGACGACGCATCGTCAACTGTCCGATGAAGAGCAGGCGGCAGCCGGGGTCACACCGGACATGGTCCGGATTTCGGTCGGTCTGGAGAGTATCGATGACATCCTGTGGGACATCGACCAGGCGCTCGCCGCGGCGGCCCGCAAGGGCTGACGGGTGGGTGCATGGCCCGATCAACGCGTGTCAGGTGATGACGTCCGTCAGCCGTCGGCGCATCGCACGAGTTGTGGCAGGAAGAGGGTGAGCGACACGCCGCGTGCGATATAAAGGACAAAACAATGCGGCCCACAGACCGGCGTTGCCCCAGGGTCTGAGCAACCACCAGGTGGCAAGATAGACCACGACGCTAACGAGCATAGCTGTGCGCATCTCGCGAGTACTCGCTGCGCCGATGAAAACGCCGTCCAGCAATAAGCACCAGAACGAAATAACGGGGATGATTGTCGCCCAGTCAAATATCCCTGTGCGTCCGCAATGACAGGGCCGGATGTTGTCAACAACCCAATCATCCAGCCACCCGCCAGAAACAGGATGAGGGCTAGTGCGCACGCGGTCGCGCCGGAGAGTTCGGCGCCGTAGCCTTTGGGGCGGGTCGGCCTCGGGGACGCCCGTCCCCACAACAGTCCCCCACACCGGCCCCCAAAGAACGGTCCTAACACAAGAGGTATAGCTCGTGCCAGATGAATCCAGATTGCCCGTAATCGTAGGTACAGATCAACTCGTTGAGCGCGACGCCACCGTGGAGCGTCACAAGGAGCCATTGGCAATGCTAACGGAGGTTGCTCGCGGTGCGATCGCGGGTACAAGGGCGCGGTTATCCATCGCGGATCGGCTGGACACCGTGGCGCTTGTCGGCGTCGTCGGCTGGCATCCATAAAATCCAGTCGCGTTGCTTGCCGATTCAATCGGCGCAGCGCCGCGAGAGCAATTCACCACCGGGGTCGGTGGGCAAGTTGGCTTGCAGATGCTAAACCATCTTGCTGTCGAGATCGCTGCTGGCCGCAGCCGCATTGCGTTGCTTGCGGGTTGCAACAATCTCAAGGTGTTGATGGGCGCAATCAAGCAGGGTGTCCGGCTTTCCTGGCAGCGCGGCGGTGACGGCGAGGCCCGATTGTTTGGCGGCGACGAGCCCGGCAGCTCGGCACTCGAGGGCGCCCACGGGCTGTCTGCTCCGCCAGACATTTACCCCTTGTTCGAGAACGCGCTGCGTGCTCGTGACGGCATCGACCTCGAAACGCATCGGCAGCGCATGGGCGAGCTGTTTGCACCGATGACCGACGTCGCCGTCGACAATCCCTATGCCTGGTTCAGGACGCGCAGAAGTGCAAGCGATTTGACCACGGTTACAGCGTCCAATCGGATGATAGCGTTCCCATACTCGAAGTATCTGAACGCGATTCTGAATACCGAACAAGCGGCCGGGCTTGTCGTTTACTCGGCGTCCGCGGCACGGGCATTGGGGATTGACGAGTCTGAGTGGGTTTGCTGGTGGGGCGTCGCGCAGAGTGAAAAGGTTGGGTGGTGGGCGTCGGAGCGCCCGGACTTCGCGGCATGCCCATCCATGCTCGACACGCATGTCAGTGCGCTGGTCAACGCCGGCATCGGCATCGATGACGTTGAACTGATGGATTTCTACAGCTGCTTTCCGAGTGCGGCCGAGATGGCGGTAAAGATGCTGGGGTTGTCGGCACGGGACGCACGCGGTTTCATCGTGACCGGTGGATTGCCGTATGCGGGCGGGCCAGCGAGCGCGTACACCCTGCATTCCGGGTGTGAGATGGTGGCACGCCTGCGTGGTCGTGATGCGAGAGGCCTTGTGACGGGCAATGGCTGGTACTTGACCAAGCACTCCGCGTCGGTTCTGTCGGGGACGCCGCCGACCACCGGGGCTGCATCCGGCCTCATCGATCCGCTACCGTCGATGGCGATGCCAAAGGACGCTTGCCCTGTGGAGCCCAATGCCGAAGGCTCTGGTCAGGTGCTGACCTACACCGTCAAGTATGACCGGGACGGCAAGCCCGAGCGGGGTATTGTGATTGGCGAGATGGGCGATGGTCGACGTTTCCTGGCTAACACCTCGAGTGACATTGGTCTGCTGGAGGACTTCGTCGCGGTCGAGCAGGTTGGCAGGCAGGGTCGCGTAGCTGCAGGGAAAACCTGCGAGTTTCTGCCTGCTTGACCCCTCTTGATACTCTGCTAATTGCATTTTGCAGTTAGACTGCGGTCGCGAAATGTTATTGTGCCGCTAACGTAGTGCGAACAATCGGTTGACTATTGTAAGTGAAAACTTACATCGGGAACCTTTCGCACGATTACAATGTTAGACTAATTACATCAGGTCGAACTGACCTGGGTGATTCATTAACTATGAGGGGGAGACCCATGGTAGACGCAGAACAGGTTAAGTTCGTATTGAGGCTTCCGCCGAGCTTGCACAAGAAGATCAAGCGACGCGCGAAGCAAAACAATACGTCGATGAATAAAGAGATCACGAATATTCTCAATGAGTCGTTCGGATCGGCAACGACAGACAAGGTGCTGAAGGACCTTGTGTCACGTCTGGAGAAGAAGAAAGTCATCTGACCGACTCATCTGACCGACTCATCTGACCGACTCATCTGAAAGACAAGGGGGTCGGTTCCTCCGGCAGGATCTTGTTGGGTCGCTCTTGACTCTTTCTTCGACGATTTCTTTCAAAGACGCTTTTCAACGTGTCTATAGTTGGGCCGGTGTTCTTCCGGCCCGGACAAGTCGGATTGCTTGCGCGGCGCAGGCAGTCCACTTCGCTTCACGCCATCAAGTGAACCTTACATGCCCTGGCCGGTGAGTCGGTGCAGAGCATCTAACCGACGATCTTGATCTCGCGATTGGACGGTTCGTTATCCACCTGAGCAAGTCCGTGGCGCATCGCATCGATGGCTTCCATCAATTCCTGGCGTCCACGCAGCAAGGCCTGGTCCGTGTCGTCACCAAGTCCGCCGGGTGCCAGCGCGACAAGATGCTGGATGGCCTCTGCCGTTTCCTTGATGGTCTGTTGCACGCTGCCAACAATGTCACCCTCGACAGGCCGGACCTCGCCGACGATCGAACGCCGCTTTCGGTCAAGTTCGATGAGACACTGCTTCCGGTACTCCTCGTCGAGCGCCATGACGAGGTGGTCCCCAAATGAATAGGGTAGTTTTACCGTTTCGTAGCGCGAGAAAAACTTGTCGATCTGGTGCGCCCGTTGCTTGGCCGCGGAATCGAAATCGGATTCGTCTTCCGGCACCTTGAAGACCGGGTCGACGTTCTTCTGAATCTCGGTATTTTCCAGGTAGCCCCGTACCGCGCGGTGCGCGATCGTCTGCTTCGACGACCCCATCTCGTCTTTCCAGTTCTTGACGTAGTAATCGTGGATGATTTTGCAATAGGAATAGCCGAGTGCCACAAGGTCCATAACACTACCTTCTGAGTTGACGCCAACAGATTCGTCGCGCTGCGTCGGAACGCCGGACCATAAGGCCTCGGCGAAAGTATCAACTTTCGTCAGGCATCACAGATCTTTGGGTCTCCGCGGCTTGGTCTGTTTCGCGGTTGTTTCAGGCTCTGGCAGCGGCGATTTGGTTATTCGGAACTACCAGTCCAGATCATCGGGAATCGCGAAGTCCTTGTAGGGGTCGTCCGCGTCGACGGTCTGTGCCGAACGATCGTAGAGGTACAGGACGATGTCTTCACTGCGTGTCCGGATTTTGCGAGCGACTTTCTCGGGAACCAGCTCGTAACCGGACGCGTACTTGACGATGGCGAGGTGGCCGCTGTTTAACTGCGTCTTGTTAAGGGTTGATACGTAGATTGTCTTAACCTTGTTTTGTTCCGTGAAATTGTAGCGGACGTCGCCGGGTTGGCGTTGGCGGTTCATGTTGATGATCTGGGTGATCTGGCCCTGTAGTGCCCGGACCTCGGCGGCAGCTTGTATTTCGCGGTTTTTGGCCCGGTCACGCGCTTGCTTTTCAGCAATGGTATCTGTCGCTGCGCGCCTGTCTACGTCCTCGTCGATGCCCTGCTTAACGCGGACTTCCTGTCTGTGGATCGCTTTGTTGGCCTTGCGTAGCTGCTTGTCGGTCACAAGCCCCGCGCGCTTGAGCTGATCTTGCAACGACCCACCGGTCGCGCCAGTCTTATTTTTCTTCTTTGCCATGTTCGCGGTTTGCCATGTACGGGGTTTTTTGTGGGGTGGGGCTCAGGAGTCGGCGACACGTTTCTGGAGCCCGACGTGGAGCGTACGGCCTTTCATCAGCGTTGCTCCAAAGAACTCCCTGTCCCGTGCTTGCGTAAACGTCACGCTTGTCGATTCGGCTGATCGCTGCAACCTGCGAGGGCAGCGCGATAGGGCGTCATATCGATGCCGAACACGCCATGTCTTGCTTCGACCGCGTCGATGGTTGCGGCCGACCAGTAGGGTGAGCCCGGTTGCGGGAAGCCTAAAACGGCACGCTGATCGAGACTTGCCCGCGCGATCAACTTCTCAATGAGCTTGTCTTTGCGGTAAGCCGACCAGGCCCAGCCTTTGTGAACGGTACTGATCCA
>Ga0114999_10000329_pt1 | contig 70498 bp, 52 predicted proteins | sample ArcticOcean_MG_C_3_FD_89820 | JGI IMG/M metagenome (GOLD analysis project Ga0114999, IMG submission 89820) | Marine microbial communities from western Arctic Ocean - ArcticOcean_MG_CB8_126 | ecosystem: Environmental > Aquatic > Marine > Oceanic | place: Arctic Ocean: Canada Basin | collected...
CAAAACTTTTACAATATGTTCAGACCACATACGGCACATGATGGGAAAACACCTTATGAAATGCTTAGATTGAAGCTGAAAACTAATTAAAACTGTAAACCATAGTCCAAAATATCACACTGTAGTACCCCCGACAGGATTTGAACCTGTGACCTACGGATTAGGAATCCGTCGCTCTATCCATCTGAGCTACGAGGGCAGACATGCCAGCACTTCCCCACTCCGCAGTAATGGTCAATAAACTGGCTTATTATAGTTTATATTTTTTCTGCTGCCATGGCAACATTGACTTACTGATATGGCGGATGTAAAATTATCTATGCTCAAATGGAGCACCGCATCATTATGATGAAATATTCGGAGATTTATTATATGGAATTTGCATTATTTGAAAGCCCAATAGGAACTTTTAAGCTAAGTGCTGAGAATGGTGAAATTGTCAATATTAAGCTACCCGGATGGGCTGGCGAAATTAAATCTGACAAGAATGCTGTTAATCCGAGCGTAAAAAACGGAATGCTCAAAGTATGCTCGTTCTTAGAGAACTATTTCGCTGGGAAAAAGCAACCTTGGAAAGGGAAACAAACTCCCAAAGGAACAGATTTTTATACCAAAGTCTGGCAGGAAACCACATCTGTGCCCTTTGGTACCACAATCAACTACAATGCACTAGGGCAAAAGGCTGGGAGACAGAATGCAGCACGTGCTGTAGGTTCCGCAATGGCTCGCAACCCGCTGCCGATACTCGTTCCTTGCCACCGAGTCATTACATCTGACCTAAAACTGGGAGGCTATGGTGGAGGTCTCGATATGAAACACTGGTTGCTTAAACATGAAGGAATCATTTTAGGTTGAGTAAGAGTATTGTAGCTGCTGTGCGGACTCGTCCCGATACGGTGCTGAGTGACATCGGGCGGGTTATGGAACTGGCGAATATAAAGGAGTCGTTCGACCCGGGTTCGCAAACTATTCTTAAGGACAATATATCATGGCACCTGTTCTTTCCGGCTGCTAACACAACTCCATGGCAGCTTGAGGGTTCGATTCTATCCTTGAAGGAAAATGGATTTAATGATTTACTCGCTGTTCACAACAGGACAGTTGTCACCAGAGCCAAAAAAGGAGGTCATGAAAACAGGCTGGATCCGGTTTACAAAAAATATGACATACCTGAAGTATATAATTTTAACCCTGAAGAAATAACATGGGTTACTTATAAACCAAAAGGCAAAACTCCAGCACTGAACCATGTTTACCCTGATGGATTCAAAATTCCAGAGCAATTTATAGGCACAAACATCATTCACCTGCCAACTGTAAAGTGCCACATTTATACGACTACAACCGGAGCTATTAAAAACGCATTCGGAGGATTGCTCAACACCCGCAGACACTATACTCACAGCTACATTCACCGCACAATTGTTGATCTCTTAATGGTTCAAAAGGAGATTCATTCCGGTCTGTTTGCCCTGATGGATGGTACCTATGCTGGTAACGGTCCTGGACCTAGAACCATGCATCCAGTGCAGAAAAACATTATGCTCGCTTCATCAGATCAGGTTGCTATTGACGCAGTTGCCGCCAAGATGATGGGATTCAATCCACTCGACATTGAATATATTAGACTTGCACACGAAGAGAAGCTTGGAGTAGGTGATCCGCGCGATATTGAATTGGTGGGAGATGATGTATCAAATGAAAACTGGAACTTTAGAGTCGGGGATAATTTTGCAAGTTTGGTCGGCGATCAACTGTGGTTTGGACCGTTGAAGAAGCTACAGAAACTGTTTTTTCACACTCCTTTGGTAAATGTTTTTGTAATGGGCTCATTTATTTTTCATGATTATATTTGGTATCCGTTAAATAGTCCGAAAATTTTGAAGGAGTATCGTAACTCTACTTGGGGTAAGATGTTTGATTCAAGGTATGGCTCAAAAGGTGAAATTAACCATTAGGTATTACTATGATTGATCTCAATTTAGTATACATTTTCAGTGTCCTATATTTATTGTCTGAAAATCTATGCCTATAAAACGAGCTATAGGTTGGGTGCTGTTTTGGAATTTGATCGCCGGTATCAGCACATTTATTTTATATAAATACTCAAATTCAGAAAAAGCTATCGAGTTTATTACTTGCTACATTATTGAGTGGACTCTTTCCATTGACAACCTTTTCGTGTTTCTGTTGATCTTTAAAACATTCGATGTTGAGCCGCCTCTGCAAATAAGGGTGCTCAAATGGGGTATCATCGGAGCGATAGTAATGCGCTTAAGCTTTATATTGATGGGCGTGACGCTCGTGAAGTCATTCCAGTCCATACTCTACTTCTTTGGTGCATTACTTATATATAGTGCAATTAAGATGGTGATTGAAAAAGACAAAGCGATTAACATTAAGGATAATCCATTAATTCGTCTTGCCCGCAAAAGATTTTCTATTACTAAAAGGTTCCACGGCGACCATTTTTTTATCAGGAAGCGAGGAGTCCTTATTGCAACACCAATGCTGTTGGTATTGATTACGATAGAAAGCTCTGATATAATATTTGCAGTAGATTCTATCCCTGCTGCATTTTCTATTACACAGGACCCAATGCTTATTTTCGCTGCAAATTTTCTAGCGATTCTTGGTCTGAGAGCACTATATTTCTTATTGGCACACGCTGATAATCTGTTCTCGAAACTAAAATATGGTGTTGCAATAATACTCGCTTTTGTGGGGGTAAAAATAATCCTTGAGCAGCTTCACATTTCAATTGGCATGGCAATTTCTTTAGCCGTAATCATTGGTTGTTTAGGTGGATCCGTTTTACTATCCATTTTAACAAAAAACACTTCAGCATCAGAGAATAATTAACATTTACGAATGTTAAATAGGACTAATATAGTCTGGAATACACCTTTGTAAGTTTATATTTTAATCATATATTATTTATTGACATAAATAATCATCAGAATAACTACTTTAAATTAAATAATCAGTGATTAATCACTTTTGATATTGCCTGTATCTTTTACACCCGCTAAATTATTGCTCATTCAATCAAAATAACATAATCAGTCATAATAATTGACTAAATCATAGAATTTCTTACATGGAGATATAAGAGAATTGAACCTCATTGTATATGTAACACTTGGAGCGGGAATAACTGCCTTGCTCTTTGCAATGGCCAAGGCAAATTGGGTTAGCAAATTACCGGTCGGTAATGCTAAAATGGCTGAAATTGCCGACAACATCCGCACCGGAGCCATGGCATTTTTAAAGCGCGAATATTCGGTACTCGCAATTTTTGTGCTCGTTATAGCTGTAATACTTGGATTTATGAACGCTGGTAGAGGTGCTACCTCAAGCTACGTTGCACTAAGTTTCATAGTTGGTGCTATTTGTAGCGCACTTGCTGGCTATTTCGGGATGCGTGTGGCAACAAAAGCAAATGTTCGCACAACAAATGCTGCCCAAAAAGGTATCGCGGAAGCCTTACTTGTAGCCTTCTCTGGGGGTGCAGTCATGGGAATGGTTGTAGTCGGATTAGCACTTACTGGATTGTCATTACTGATACTTATTTACGTGAAAATACTTGGATTTGGTGTGGCAAATCAATTTGAACTGACGAAATTTCTCGCCACAATATCTGGATTTTCACTGGGAGCATCATCTATTGCACTATTTGCACGCGTGGGTGGCGGGATTTTCACCAAAGCAGCCGATGTCGGAGCTGACTTAGTTGGTAAGATTGAAGCCGGAATTCCTGAGGATGATCCTCGGAATCCTGCGGTGATAGCAGACAATGTCGGTGACAACGTGGGCGATGTCGCTGGAATGGGTGCTGACCTTTTTGAATCATACATCGGAGCGATTATCGGCTCAATGGTTATAGCTGGTTCAGGATGGTACATGGCGATAAACGGTACTAATCTTGAAAAGCTTCAACCAGTATTACTGCCACTTGTGTTAGCAGCAGCTGGTATTATTGTTTCGATAATCGGCACATTTTTTGTGAAAACAAAGGAAGGTTCCAATCCACAGACCGCACTTAATGTTGGCACATTTGGAGCTGGAATCCTGATGGTGATTGTGTCTTGGTTCATCATCCATAAATTTATTCCCGCACAGGTTACAATAACCGATATGTTTGGTGTCACCCATACTTATACACCTCTCGGCGTATTTCTCGCTACGCTGTATGGTCTTGCTGCAGGAATCGCAATCGGCTTGATTACAGAGTATTATACCTCGGAAAGCAAGAAGCCTGTTCACGATATTGCCCGAGAAAGTCTTACTGGCTCGGCAACAAACATCATAGCAGGACTTGCAACAGGAATGCGATCCACAGCATGGCCGCTATTAGTTCTTGGAGCAGCTATTGTATTATCCTTTAATGCTGCTGGATTATACGGTATCGCAATTGCTGCTGTGGGAATGCTTTCAACAACAGGTATTCAATTAGCAGTTGATGCATACGGCCCCATTGCAGATAATGCAGGCGGCATTGCTGAAATGGCTAAATTGGGTCCAGAAATTAGAAAGAGAACTGATAAGCTCGATGCTGTTGGAAATACTACCGCAGCTATTGGTAAAGGTTTTGCGATCGGATCAGCCGCATTAACCGCTCTGGCACTATTCTCAGCATTCGTAACGGTAGTAAAAATCAAGCATCCCGATATTGAGATTAATGTTATGAATCCCAACGTCATGGCTGGTCTGTTGGTTGGAGCAATGCTGCCCTTCTTGTTCAGCTCATTCGCTATGGGTGCCGTTGGTAAAGCCGCTGGGGACATGATTAAAGAAGTCAGACGTCAATTCAGAGAAATCCCCGGTTTGCTCGAAGGCAAAGAAGGCGTTCAAGCTGATCATGCCAAATGCGTTTCAATCGCCACGGATGGTGCTATCAAACAAATGGTAGCCCCCGGATTGTTAGCAATCTTGGCACCGGTGATCGTTGGTTTTGGCTTTGAAGATAAATCTGTGCTCGGTGGTCTGCTGGCAGGTGTCACATCGTCCGGTGTATTATTGGCAATCTTCATGTCCAACGCCGGTGGTGCTTGGGACAATGCAAAGAAATACATTGAAGAAGGTGCTCACGGCGGTAAAGGCTCGGATGCTCACATAGCTGCTGTAGTCGGTGATACGGTTGGAGATCCCTTCAAGGACACAGCAGGACCTTCACTTAATATCCTTATCAAATTGATGAGCGTAGTTTCATTGGTGATTGCGCCACTGTTATAAATTGTAGTCATCAAATAAATCCTTAAACCACCAAGGGCACTAAGAGCACCGATAATTTATGTCGTTCCAGCGAATGGTGGAATCCAGCAATTATTAACTTGGTGATCTTGGCACCCTTGGTGGTAATAATATTCGTGCTCTAATTAATCATCTGACGCAAGCCTGACAACTGACTCCAACCCTTTCCTTAACATTGCTGGATCAATCCCAAATGATAACCTGAATCCGTCATATACCTCAAAAAAGCGACCCGGTGCGACCAATACATCCTCATCTTCCATAAGGCGCAGACAATATTCGTCAGAGTTGCTACCATCTTTAAATCTGATTAACATAGTGATTCCGCCATCAGGTTGAGTGTAGCTAAGTTGATCACAATTGCCCAAATACTCGGCTACAATCTCAAAATTGCTCTTTGCCATCCGTCTTGATTCAATTAGAAAGTCACTTGCTAATGATGACTTGACAAGAGTGTGCAGCGCAATATACTCGGTGATGACAGGCTGAATGACGTGAAGGTTGTCCATAATGCCACTGATCCTTTGAATGATGTCAGGGTTGCCGATGACCCACCCAATACGCAGTCCATAGAGTCCCCAAGCCTTGGTCAAACTGCAGGTTGATACGATTCTATCGTGTAATGAAGCAGGCGAACAAAATTCCTCCCCTTCAATAAATGGACGAAATACCTCGTCCACCATTAAATATCCTCCATACTCAGATACTTGGTCTGCAAGTCGAATGGTGGTTTCATCACTGTCGAATACACCGGTTGGATTGTTTGGGTTTGAAATTATTAAGGCTGTAGAATTCTGCATAGGAAGCTGAATATCGGATCCTAATTTATATCCCTTTGAGGCATCCCGATTCAATCGAGATATTTGCATCGGTTTTATTCCAATTTTAGAATAACCTACTCCCTCAGCAATCCTAATGTGGGGTTCATAAGACGGGGTTTCAATACAAAATTCATCAACCATTCCTGCGAGAGCGTTAATCGCAATATAGTTTGCCATACTTGCACCCGGTGTAATCGCAATATGGCTTGTATCAATTTTATATTTATTCGCAAGCCATTCCTTTAGAGGTTCATAGCCATACCAATTTGCTTCACCAAGTGGTATATCCGAGGACGGTATATTCAGATCACTCAGATATTCTGGTGAAGCAACCCCACTACCTGTCAAATTAATCGAAACATCCGGAACGGTTTTTATCCAGTGCATATACTTTATTGTCTGGAACATCAATTTGACTTTTCACCGCAAATGGCAACTTTTAGAGATAAGGGTACAACTTCTAATACTAAATCCTTTTCAGCATGTACAGGGGTACCATCCAGATGAATATTACCAGCATTCGTCCGCTTGACTGAGATTTTCTTGGCAACATGATGAATGTATCCAGGAATTGAGTTTATATTTTGCCGGAACATTTCTGGAGTATATTTAATAGTATCCAGCAGTTTATGTCTTGGAAGCAGACAAATATCTAACAAGCCATCATCATAAATTGCATCCGGAGCTATAGTTACGCCGGTGCCATATTCGCGCATATTGGTAACTGAAAAAAGCAATGGCTTTCCGCTGTATTTCCAACCATCTGGCTCAGTCTGGATAGAAAATTCTTCCGGTTCATACTGGAGAAAAGTTGAGAAAGATATGGTAGCATAAGGAATTACACCACGCATAAGGCTCTCTTCAAATTGTGTGGCAATCATAGCTTCCCATCCGAGTCCGCAAGACACAAGAAATATATTGTCACCCACCTTGCCTACATCAATCGTTTTATATTGTGGATAACAGATATTCTCAACTGCAAGGCTCAGCCGGAGTGGAATACTCATATTACGGGCGAAACCGTTTCCTGATCCTGCTGGAATTACACCGAGTGCCGTATCGGTGTTTATCAGTTGTTTGGCAGTAGAGTTTACTGTCCCATCACCACCAACGGCAACGACAAGATTCACGCCATTCAAAACTGCTTCACGCGCTAACTTTTCAACGTGGGAGCCGCTTCGTGAAGTGACGACTGAAATGTTTCGGTTAGATCTACCGAGATGACTATAGATTAAATCCTTTACCCTATACACAAGTTTAGGGGTTCCAGAGCGCGGATTGATGATAAAAAGTGTTTTCAAAGCTAATTTGCTCCATTATAATTCATGCGTATATAATATATTTTTGTGACAGTCTATTCAAGTATTCAGTCAATTATCCCTGCGGTATGAACAGAAGTAATATAAAAGTTACTTAAACTACCATGTCTCATTGGCTGAAAACAAGGCTCAGGCTGTGGTTAAATCGTTGTGTAAGGTTGACAATGGTAAGCTCATTTATTATTTTTTACTGTAGTGATGTACGTAACACAAATTATAATTTTCGGTACGAGAGGACTTTGCAAGCGGATGAAGCACCAAACAAGAATTAGAGCAGTATTATTCACCATTATAATCGTAATGGTATTAGGATTATCCGTACAAGTGGCCTCAAGTGCGCCCAAGAAGAAAATATCACGATCCAGCATTGGGATTATGGGTGGTATTGGCGCACCTATTGGCTGGTGGGGAGATCGCTGGGATATGTCCATAGTCAATGAGATTAATTTTCGCCATGAGTTTTCACGGGGCAAAGGATTATTATTGTTTGCAGGATTTAACAAAGCTCAAGTGGCAAAAATATCTGATGCCGAAATTGAAGCTGAATCACGATTAGGCGAGGTTCAACCCGAGTTTCAGCCATATACCCACTTATCTAATGTTAGTCAAGCCGGCTCATATAAGGAAAATCCTATTGGTATTGGATTTTACTATGAGCGTATGGCAACAAGAAGGCTCCGCGGATATGGTACTGCGGCTCTGGTAGTGCATATTTGGAAGGTATCTCGTACTCAAAGCTTGACACGGGTAACCAATACTCCAAATCTGCCTGAAATTTCTGCTGATGATAATTGGTCAGTTGAAGATGACGGATCAGACCTCGGCGCACAAGTTGCATTCGGATTAACCTACAAGTTGCGTAAATTACTTTATCTTGATGGGTCAGTTGCATACAACTTCAGCAACATCGGCAAACACAATGGTGCTGTGCTATATTGGGGACAGCCGGGTATTTCACGCATTGGTGGTGTATATGATAATTCTGAAGGCAGTACTGATTTGTTGCAACTTAGAATTGGAGTTAGATTTGGGTCTTAAGGATAACGATAAATTTGTTGGTGCTCTCTCATAATATCATCTATCTCATTCAATTTCGTATGGACAGTTGATGATTTGATATCTTGTAATTCAACGAGCATAATAAGATATTTCCACAGTGCCCAGCCACGCGCGCGAGCCCAAGTGTTAGAATCAAACTCTAAAGATTCCTTAAAGGCGCTTCGGCTTCTCGCTGAAAAGTAATTCCATGCTATAACGAAATCACAGGCTGGATCCCCTACTCCCATGCTACCAAAATCAATAACAGCAACTACTTTACCATAGTTCACCAGAATGTTGGTTGCGACAAAATTACCATGAATCCATACTGGTTTATTTTGCCATTCAGATTCAAGCGCTTTTTCCCATACCGCAATTACCTCATCTGCAGGAATTAATTCCTTAAGTTTTTTGATACTTCGTTTTACCTCAGAATCATAGATTCTAAGCGACCCCTCCTCTGTAAAAGTTATGCTCTCCAGCTATTGGACCGTCAACGGTATTAATATTGTGTAGCTCTTTTATAAACTCTGCTAATTCAAACGCAATCTGTACAGAATCTATTAAGTTCACTTGGTCAAGACTTTCGCCCTCGATCCAATTGTATATGGACCACTTCTAGGGGTAATTGTTGGAGGGTTGTCCAAATGCAATGGATTTAGGAATTTGAACCGATATCTGTGAGGCAAGCATCGGTAACCACTGTTGCTCTTTTGGAACTTTTGGTGCGTATTTTTTGGCACTTGGCATCCTAATCAACATCTTGCTGCCTTATCGAAAAGTTCTGTTATCCCATCCACTAATCTTCACTCTTTCAATGGGTAAATCAGCCCTTATTTGGTGAGGGTGGCGAGATTCGAACTCGCGACCAACGGCTTAAAAGGCCGGTGCTCTACCAGCTGAGCTACACCCTCCTGTGAATTGTCTCCTTACGATCAGATCCAACCGAAAGAATCTCTACCGGCGTACCTGTCAACTCTTCAATCCGACTTATATAGCATTTCGCTGCTTCCGGTAAATCATCATACTCTCTGATGTGTGAAATCGGCTCCTGCCATCCTGCCATCTCCTCATAAATCGGTACACATCCCTCAATAACACGATTTTCCGTAGGAAATACTTCAACCCGCTTGCCATTGTATTCATAGCTTGTGCAAATGCTGATCGATTCAAACTGTGACAATATATCCAGCTTAGTTAACGCCCATGATGCCACTCCGTTGATACGAGCAGAAAACCGCCCAATTACTGCATCAAACCAGCCACATCTTCTTGCGCGCCCAGTGGTTGCACCATATTCTTCACCGGCTTCGATCATCAAGGCACCAAGTTCTTCGCCAAATTCTGTCGGGAATGGCCCCTGCCCTACTCGGGTTGTGTATGCCTTGATAATGCCCATCACGCTGTCAATTTTGGTGGGTCCTATTCCAAGTCCGGTAACGGCACCGCCTGCAGTCGGATTTGACGAAGTTACATATGGATAAGTGCCCCAATCTATATCCAACAGTGTGCCTTGCGAACCCTCACATATAATGCGCTTGCCTGCATCAATCGCATTATTCAGCATAACGGATATGTCTCTAATCAGTGGGTCAATCCGATCATCAAATTTTATGTAATAGTCATAAATTTGATTTACATCTAACTCAGCTGATAAATCCTGTTCGGTAAAATTTCGCCTTACGTTTTCACAGGCAGTAATGATCTTGCTCCGGAACAGTTCCTTGTCATAGATATCGACAATTCTAATCCCGGATCTTTTATACTTGTCTGTGTATGCAGGTCCAATTCCTTTGCCGGTAACTCCAATAGCCTTGACGCCAAGCCGTTTTTCATTCTTACTGTCAAACAATTTATGGTATGGCATTACCAGATGTGCCTGATGGCTGACGAACAATCGACCTTCAACACTAACCCCAGCTGCATTAAGTTCGTCTATTTCAGAAAGTAACTGTGAAGGATCTATCACCATTCCACTCCCTAAAATGCAGATACAATCGGGGTTCAGAATGCCGGATGGTATAAGATGGAGTACTGTTTTTTCGCCATTTTGCACAACGGTATGACCAGCGTTGGCTCCGCCCTGATACCGTGCTACAATATCGGCATCCTGACTGAGAATATCGACAATTTTGCCTTTACCCTCGTCCCCCCACTGGGCACCGATAACGACTTTTACAGACATTCGGTCGCTTAAAGTATGAATGTTAGCAATATGAAGAGATTCAATGTGTTCGTTATAATCGCTAAGCTATTATACATTCTAACTATATTAGTCTTTAATCTTTCGCTTACCTGCAGTCTGGCCAGTTCTATATGCCCACTCTACTAAAATTGGACTGGCGATATAAATTGAAGAGTACGTTCCAACAATTATACCGACCATCAATGCAATTGAAAAGCCATGCAGCACTTCCCCGCCGAAAAATAGCAGTATCAACACCACCAATAAAGTAGTCATAGATGTTACAATTGTTCGTGACAAGTTATCATTTATTGACCTGTTGATAATCTTCGAGTAATCAGAATCTTTATAACGCCTGATATTTTCACGTATGCGATCAAACACAACAATTGTGTCATTTAACGAGTAACCAACCAAAGTTAAAAATGCACCAATGATAATTATCGAAATTTCCAGATCTAAAATACTAAATATCCCCAGAGTAATTAACACATCATGGAACAGTGCAATAACAGCGGCAATTCCGAATAAAAATTCAAACCGCCACCACAAATATATAATAATTAGCCCCAACGCAGCGAAAATTGACATTAATGCCTGATACCGCAACTCCGCACCCATGCGTGGACCAACTCTGTCGATGCTCCTGATAACTATATCGTAATCAGGAAAATCTTCAGCTAATATTTTGTTAATCCTGCTTACAGCATCTTTACCCTCGCCAGATAATACCCATATTTGTTTACCAGTTACAGTTTTATGTTGAATTACTTTAGGGTTATCAACTGCCGCAGAATCCAATAGTGTAGTCAAAACAGATTTACTGATATCAGTGTCAAGAACGACAAAGGTATTTTCCGTCAATTCAGGCAGATTTTCCATAGCGAGTTTATCCGGTGTTATCACCTGCCATGACAGATTTTCCGGTAGTGACTCTAAACTGAGGCGAATAACCGCTTCAGGTGGCTTATATCTGATGTCTTCCTTAACCCTGATCATCAGATCTTCACCTTCAGCAGATCTACTCATTTTAACTTCACTATTGCCAAGATCAATTTTACTAAGTGATACTCTGGCAAGATTCTCCGTCAGCTTAGGCTTACCCTCGGGCTCAGTTATCCGTAAAATGACTTGCAATCCACCCTTAAAGTCAATTGAGTAATTCGGTCCCCCGTGCATCACAATTGACACTAATCCAATCAATATTGCAATGCCCGAAATGGTCAGCGCAATATGTCGCTTTCCAAGGAAATCAATATTCGTTTTTCCAAAAAATTTTATCATCAAATATTCCTAAAATCTCAGATGCTGAGTCGTTCTATTTTACGTTTGCTGGTAACAATGTCAAATATTAATCTGGTCACAACAATAGATGTGAACAAACTGCTGAGGATACCTATTGAAAGGGTTACAGCAAATCCCTTGATTGGTCCGGAGCCAAACTGAAGCAGTACCAATGCTGCAATAAGCGTGGTAAGGTTGGCATCTAAAATCGTGGTGAATGCGCGGTCATATCCTGCTGAAATTGCATGCCAAACTGTCTTGCCGGTTCGCAATTCTTCACGAATGCGCTCAAATATCAGCACATTAGCATCAACAGCCATACCTATTGTCAAAATAATTCCTGCGATTCCAGGCAATGAAAGTGTTGCCCCCATTCCCATTGCACCAAAAAATGCCAGCCCTGCAAATATCAAGAAAACATTTAGAAGCAGGGCGGTACTGGCTATTATTCCAGACAAACCATAGTAAATCACCATAAACACTACTACTAAACCCATTCCAAAAATAGCGGACATTGTCCCTTTTCGTATCGAGTCTCTTCCCAAACTGGGTCCCACAGTTCGCTCTTCTTCAATTACAACACTAGTAGGAAGCGCACCAGCCCTCAAGACTATAGCAATATCCTTTGCGTCATCAATTGAACCTGAACCCTCAATTACTGCTCTTCCGTTAGGAATCTTTGACCTGATGTTAGGTGCCATATAAACTCTATCGTCAAGCACAATTGCAAGTCGTTTACCAATATTCGCCCCAGTGATGCGGGAGAACTTACGCGCTCCTTTGCGGTTTAGCTCTAACGAAACTACTGACTGACCAGCTGTTCCGGGATTATTATACCCCGATGATATATCTACGCTGGCATCTGAAAGAGCTGCACCAGTCAATTCTGCTTCGGACTTCATATAGTAAAGCAAAAAGTATTCTTCACCATCACCACCTGGCTCGGGCTTCGCTGACCATAAGAACTGCGATTCATTAGGAATGATTCGCGCAACTTTAGGATTTGCAAGAATTGACCTGACGCGCTTCAAGCTTCCAGAAGGTATTGCAATGTCACCCCTAAAGCCACGTAGCAAAGATGTGAATGGAGCCTCTTCAGAATCAAATGTAACTTCATCACCATCAGAAGATGTGTCACTCTCCACTTCTGCTGACAGGTCAAATGCATCTTCTTCTTCGCCATCTACATTCTCAGTATCAGCGTCTGTAACACCTAAACTATCTTCAGGAGTATCGTTAGAGTTTATTCCCGTTGCAAGAATTGCATCAATATCTTTTAACATCTGCTGTGTAACCTCAGGATCGGCAAGAAGCTTAAACTCTAATAGAGCAGTTCTACCAATCAAATCTCTGGCACGATTAGGATCTTGAACACCAGGTAACTCAAGTACAATACGCCTTGATCCCTGTTTTTGAATAGATGGCTCTGAAACGCCAAATTGATCTATTCTATTTCGCAATATCTCAAGCGACCTGTTGATGGCGTCCTCTGACTGATCTTTTAGATAAGCCAATACCGTGGTATTCGACTCTCCTGCCTCACCAAAGTACTGGGAAAGCCTGATGTTGTTAGCCTCAAAAGTACTGAGCATTACTCCATCAAACACTGCTTTGGGGTTGCTGTTCAACTCATCATCCACTTGCCTTAACAAATTGTCAAGAGTGGCATCATGTTGACGAGCGAGATTTGAGAGTAACTGTGTGATATCAACTTCAAGAACAAGGTGCATTCCACCTTGCAAGTCAAGACCTCTTTTAATAGCTCTCTTACGATAGCTCAAAGTTAGATCCTGCCTTTCGCCAAAAATGCCAGAAAGCTTATCTGAGATCTCAGCGATTTTTGCTTCACTAAGCCCAGTTAATTCGTCAAGCTTATCCCGCAAGATCGATTCATCACGGTTAAGATTTTCTGCGATATACTCAATTGGGACACCCATTTCAGAAGACAGCCAGGCTGCATTTTTATCCTGTTCCTTACTTAAAGATTCATATCTGTAAGTTGGGTAAAGATAGTAAAGCGCTGCGAAAATCACTGCAAGAACAACGACAACGCGCGGTGTTAATTTTCTCGGTTTCATTCCTGTAAACCTAGTACTCCATTTTATTTTGACCGAACCTCAAATATACTTGGGTAATTCTATTAAGTCAACTAAATAATCAAGTCAAAATTATTGTAGCCAATCTTTAACCATATTGTAAATATTCGCAGGTAAAATTTCGGTTAGACAGCGTAAATTGCCCCGAATTAACGGACACGACTTGCGTCCATGATTTGTACATGGACGGCACCAGAGATCAATCCCAGCACAGCGAATATTTTCATCAGCTGCGACAAATCCAAATCTTGATGTTGTAGAACCAAATATTATAACTTGTCTGTGATTCATTGCGGTTGCCATATGAGCCGGAGCCGAATCACCGCTGATCGAAAATATAGATCCTTTGATCAAAGCACAGGATTGAAGTGGTGTTAATTGTCCGGCAAAATTAAGTTCACTATTCAGTGCGATTTTATCACACAATTCTCGATCATCCTTACTTCCTATAAAGAATGAATCAATACCGTGTATTTCATAAAGCATAGTTATAAAGCTGCGATATTGGTTTTTATACCAGCGCTTTGTGTGCCAAACCGAACCTGGTGCTATGACGATATATTTATTATCGCTTAGCTTACGACCTTTAATTATCTCATTTACCACATTATAGTCGTCATCAGATGGCTTTAAGAACGGCTTTGTTACCATTTGATCGTCAGAAAGCGGCGCAAGAAGTCTTAAATTCCGCTTACCCTCATATTCCAATTGAGGATAATCTACTCTGATTGTGTGAAGATATTTACCTCCCCCCTTATTGAAGCCAATACGGTGGGCTATCCCAGCCTGTTTAGCCATATATGCACTTCGAAATGATCTGTGTGGAATAACAGCTAAGTCGAAGTTCTTCCCTTTTAATTTATTAACAAGATTTTTCAAACCATTTGATTTATTTCTCGAGCTATTTTTGTCGATTGGAATGACCGCTTCAACCAGATTTGAAATGACATCAGCCCAAGCCTTATTAATTAACAAATTAATTTCACATTTAGGGTACATTTTTCTCAAGGCAGCAATCAGCGGAGTCATCAAGATCACATCTCCGAGAAAGGCGGTCTGAATGACTAGAATTCTTCCTCCTTCATGTCGTAGTTTATCGTCTAATTGTTTAAGCTCAGTGTGGCTTGAATTCATCCGAGCTTATATACCAAGTAATTCTAAGGATTTGTCATACACTGACTCCACTGTAATTTCCTCCATACAGCTGCAATCCGAAAATTTACCGGGTTTACAATTATTGCATATTGGCAGATCCGGCATCACAGCCCACTCAGGGTGCATGTATGGACCCCAGCGCTCCGGAAGGCAATCACGCTTGGGTGGATAAAGCCCAATAACCTTACAACCCAAAGCTATGGCAAGGTGAAGCGGACCAGTACTATTGCTTATTAAGATGGCAGACTTATGTATAAGAGCAGACATCCCAATCAAGTCAGTTTGACCACACAGATTAGCACTCCCTTCTATGGCGACCTCCTTACACAATTCACTCTCAGAAGCGATACCGGTAATCACAACCTCTACACTTTCGTTTAGTACAAGTAATTTTGCCAGTTCTCTGAATCGAAGTATTGACCAGTTGACCGCTGACAGTCCACTGCCAGGATGCAGAATGACGATTGGCTTGTTATCTTGAACATTTATGCTCTTTAACAATTTCCCAATTGATTTTAGTGTCTCCGCAGGTATCGCAATTTCTGGAAATGGATATTGCTCCATTTTTCTATTTTGCGAGATCAGATCAAGATTGAGCAGAGCTTCATGTCGCTTGCCACCTCTCCGGCTGATGTTCAGTCGCTTTGTAAACAACAGTGAGTACCAACGGCGAGAGGTTCCTACACGCTCAGGAATGATCGCTCTGACAAGGTTAAATACATTTTGAAATGTTGGATACAGGCAAAATGCCGTTGATATATTAATCTCTTTTAGCTTGCGGACTATTTGAGAATTGTTACCTGATTCGGATACAATAACTTCATGAATATCGTTAATATGCTCTAAAAGTGGTGCCACCGCAGGACTTGCCAAAAAATAAATTTCACTGTGGGGATGTAATTCTTTCAAGAGCAATATTGAAGGAAGTGCCAATACTATGTCACCAAGTCTGTCGTTGCGAATGATTAATATTTTTTTTGTCAAAAGATCAAATTCGTTTCAGAAGATGAAATATTAGTCGGAATTAAAATGTGAGAACGAAGCAATAAATTCGTTTGTCCATGAATTAACTGCTCTTTCTATAAAATCTGCCGATTCAATGTAGGCTTCTTCACCACGCTGATAAGGGTCCTCAATCTCGTCCTGATTGATATGCTCTCCGAGCAGACGTATTTTTTGTGCTGCCTGTGGGTGATCAGAGATTATTTTATTACTATGCCAAGGGGAAACAGACAATATAAGTCCGGCACGTTCAATAATAGCATGAGTAAGCTTCTGTGCTGCATGAGCTGCCAAGTCAACATTTAGCCTATGACCCTGGATTACCATCTCCTCGGTTGCCGGATACCCTTCAACGGCATAAACACCCGCAGATTCTACCACAACATTTGCATTTGGAATAGAATCCATTTTTCGCTTAATCAGATATTCAGCCAGCGGTGATCTGCACAAATTGCCTGTGCAAACAACTACAATATAAAATTCATCTTCGGTTTTAGATAATATCTTGTCAATTTTTTGATACCATGGACCTTTACGGAGTAGGCTAAATGGTCTTTTCCGTAGATCGATTACATCTGATGATGTTAGATAGTCAGAATCACCGCCGTCAATACTGGAATCAATTCTCTGCATTAGCAATGCCCCTACTTCAGATAATCTGACAGGTGCCACATCACCCGCCTTATTCGCGGAGGTTGACCAAAGCGGGAAATCCAGATTATCCATTACACGGTTTAGGACTTCATTAGAACCCACGCGTAATCCCACGCCGTGCTCAGGATAATGAAATTTGGACGGCACCTTATCTATGTAAGGCAAAACCACCGTTACAGGTCCTGGAGTAAGTTCACCAATGATGTTTCGCCTAATCAGATCTACTGAGCCATACCACTCAAACATTGCCTTGGTATTACTAAATGTGACAGAATAGGGTGTATTGCGAGATTTTTTTATCGCTTCGATTCGTATGTATGTACTGTCATTAAATGCTTTGGTGAATAGTCCATAAACTGTGTCAGTTGGCAATATTACCAAGCCATTGTTTTTTAATACTTCAACAACCTGATCAATTTTTTCTGGTGATATACGAGTTTTTAGTTCGGGGCTCAAGACTGCTTACCAATCGCTCGTTAGTTTGTTGATCAGATCTTCAGCTAACCTGTCTAAGGCTTTTGCAACCCCACCTTCACGCTCCTCCAGTGAGCCACCAGAGTATGGGTAGCTTCCAACACCAGAGATATTTCCCTCCCAAATCGGCTCGGTTTTATCAGGCATAGTCAATATGAACGACACTGTTATCACCACCTCGTATTCCTCCACCGATTCATCGCTCGAATAAGTCAGCGGTCTATCGGTCACTGACAATAAATTGCCAAAAAGAATTGCATCGGCATTTGATCGATCAGCCACCCCAAGTGATCGATTCTCAAGTAAACTCGACAATACCTTGTCGGTAAGCTCTTCCTTAATACCAAATTCGGCAGTCTGATTGTCAAATGGTTGGATTGAAATTGATTCGATGCCCGCAATGCCATGACCGCTAAAGCTGTACACGCCGCATCCACTCATTAAAAGGCTATATGTTAAATAGGAAATAATTAATTTCATTTCAGGTCATACTCCTTTAATTTACGATACAGTGTGCGCTCGCCAATTCCGAGTGCTCTCGCTGTCATCCTTCTGTTGCCCCTAAACTCCATCAGAGTTTTTACAATCTGATTACGCTCGATTTCGCTCATTGGGCGAATTTGGTCGCCGGAGGATGTATTGGGATCAGAAATGTTGATTTTCTCATTATTATAGTCCCTATCCATCACATCAATTGGATAACCGATTACCTCTTCAGTACCCCTGAAACCGCTATTTGCATTGAGTTCATTTTTTTGTATCAAACTCTGTAGCAGTGACTTAATACCGGTCATATCGGAACGTAATTCGAGTAGCGTGCGTAAAATTATATCCTGATCATCTGACTGATGAGGCTTCGATAGTAACACTGGTAAATTAGGCGAGTGAGACTCGGTGCTCAATCTCTCGCGAACTCCATAAGCGGTAATATGTGAGCCTGAACTGAGGGTAATAATGCTCTCAACAAAATTTTTCAGCTCGCGCACGTTTCCTTTCCAATAATTACGCTGTAGTAAAATAATAGCCTCAGAGTCTATTTGTGGCATAGGTCGGTTATTTCTCTCACAGAATCTAAGCGCAAAATATTCAGTCAGCATTGGTATATCCTCCGGTCTTTCTCGCAATGCTGGGCTTTTGATAGTAACCGCGTTTAAACGGTAATATAAATCACTGCGAAAAGTGCCATTTTCAACTGCATATGATAAATCCTGATTGGTAGCAGCAATAATTCTAACATCCACAGATATTTCAGTCGATCCCCCAACCCTAAGAAAACGATTTAACTCGAGCACCCTGAGTATTTTCACCTGAACTGTGAGAGGCATTTCACCGATCTCATCCAGAAACAGGGCACTGCGATCTGCCATTTCAAAGTATCCCTTACGCTTTTGATCCGCCGAAGTAAACGATCCTTTTTCGTGACCGAAAACTTCGCTCTCAAATATACCCTCAGGTATCGCTCCACAATTTACAGTGATCAACTGCTGTGATTTACGGTTACTGAGTTTATGTATCCCTTCAGCGATCAGTTCTTTGCCTGAACCACTTTCGCCAGTAATCAATACAGAAATATCACTATTGGCAACCTGTTTGATGAGACTCTTGATTCGCCTGATAGATGATGAATTTCCTATTATACTATTTAAAGTGTATGGCTCTGATGTTTTAGGTGTTGACAATTTAATAATGTTATTCCGCTGGACGACCAATATCTGAGCGATATCTACAGCCAATAAACTCAATCTGCTCTGCTGCTTCATATGCCATATCAACTGAATCTTCTCTGGAATTGGATACTGCTGTAACGGCTAAAACTCGCCCTCCAGAGGCGGTCAAATTATTGTCAACCATTGTGGTTCCAGCATGGAACGTGATTAACTCATTGGAATTTTCTGGTAGGTTGGTAATAGGCATTCCCTTTTGGTAATCACCAGGATATCCGTCAGAAACAGCAACTACTGTTGTCGAGTGCTTTCCATTACTTAATTTCGTCCAGTCAGTTCCATCAATCCCGCGCTCATCCATCCAGTGTTTCAGGCTCCCATTGGCAATACAGTTCATCAAGTCAAGCAGATCAAACCTGACTAAAGGCAGCACAGTCTGAGTTTCAGGATCTCCAAATCTGCAATTGAATTCCAGCACGTTAAAGCCACTTTCAGAGATAATTATCCCTGCAAAAAGACAACCGCGGTAATTAAGTCCACTGTCGCTAAAGTAGCGTAATACTGGTGGAAAAATATCTTTGGCTATCATGTTAATATAGTCGTCACTAAGATCCGATACTGGTGAATAAGCACCCATTCCGCCTGTATTTGCACCAGTCTCATTTTCAAATGCTCGCTTATGGTCTCGAGAAGGGGGCAATATCAGATAATCTTCGCCATCAACCATTGCCAATATTGATATTTCTCTACCTATGATGAATTCCTCGATAATAACCTCAAGTCCAGCATTGCCGAAGGACGCACCACTGAACATATCGGTTATCGCCTTAGTCGCTTCGTCAATTGACTCACAAATCAGAACTCCCTTTCCAGCTGCCAACCCGTTTGCCTTCACGACTATCGGAAACGATTTATTGTCCAAATATTTTATCACTCCTTCCAATTCCTTGAAGGTGCCATATTCAGCAGTAGGTACTCCCACTTCTATCATGATTGTTTTTGCCCATGATTTTGAGCCTTCAATCAATGCACAGGCAGCACTAGGACCAAACACATTGTATCCGCTTGCTGTAATGGCATCGGCAAGTCCGTCAACCAAAGGTTGTTCTGGACCAATAATGGTTAAATCTATCCCGAGATCATTAATAAATTCTAATATCGAAGTGTGGTTTCTCGGATCCAATTTTATATTTGTTGAAATGGATGATGTTCCCCCATTACCCGGTGCACAAAATATATCTGCGTTCAGACCGCTCCGAGCACATGCCCATGCTAAGGCATGTTCGCGACCACCTGATCCAATAATTAGCACTTTCACTTATATGTCTTCCTCAATGAATTTTCTCTTTTTATCTCCCCTCAATTTAGCAATCTGATCTCGGAGATGTGCAGCTCGCTCAAACTCAAGTGCTTCTGCGGCATTGCCCATTTCACTGATAAGGTGCTCTAATAACGCTTCTTTTTCACCATCGGTCAATAGATCTTGCCTTGCTAACTCAACTATGTTACTTGGTTTTCCGTCGGCAATTTTTGTCTGTAATAGAATTTCCGCAACGCTTTTTTTAATCGTTTGAGGTACAATATTATGATCCTCATTGTATTTCATTTGAACTTTTCTGCGTCTATTAGTCTCTTCAATTACCTTTCGCATAGATTCTGTAATTTTATCCGCATAGAACAGGACTTTGCCTGCAGCATTTCGAGCAGCGCGACCAGAGGTTTGCATCAAGGATCGTTCACTGCGCAGAAATCCTTCCTTATCAGCATCCAAAATTGCTACAAGCGAAACTTCTGGCAGATCTAACCCCTCACGTAATAAGTTTATTCCTACGAGCACATCAAATTTTGATAACCTCAAATTTCTCAGTATTTCCACCCTATCCAATGAGCTAATCTCACTATGTAAATATTGAACTCTAATACCAGCTTTTGATAGATAGTCTGTCAAGTCTTCTGACATTCTTTTGGTCAAAGTAGTGATTAAGACCCTCTCCCCTCTTTCCACAACTATTCCTATTTCCTCAATCAAGTCATCAATTTGACCTTTGCTCGGTTTGATTTCAATTTCGGGATCAATCAGTCCTGTAGGACGAATAATCTGTTCCACAACCACACCCTCTGATTGTTCAATTTCATAGTCGGATGGCGTTGCTGAGACAAATATTACATTGTTTATTGCGGCTTCCCATTCCTTAAAGGTCAGGGGTCTATTGTCAAGTGCTGATGGTAATCTAAAGCCGTATTCAACCAATACTCGTTTGCGAGACTGATCGCCACCAATCATTCCTCTGATTTGCGGAATTCCCACATGCGATTCGTCGGAAATGGTCAAGTAGTCATCCGGGAAATAATCGAGCAAGGTGAAGGGTGGCTCGCCCGGTTTTCTGCCGGACAAATTACGTGAGTAGTTTTCAACACCACCGCAATATCCAATCTCACGTAGCATTTCCAAGTCAAAGCGTGTCCGCTGCTCTATCCTTTGTGCTTCAATAAGTTTGCCTTGACCTTGCAGTATCGCAACATACTCAAGCATTTCTTCGTGAATGGCCTCCATAGACTTTTCTAATCGCTCGGGTGTCGTAACGAAATGCTTGGCGGGATAAATCGCTACTCTTTTCAGGGATTCAATTTTTTCACCTGAAATTATAATAAATCGATTAATATTTACAATTTCATCCCATTCAAGCTCAATTCGGATACCGTAGTCATCATAAGCGGGGTGGATTTCAATGGTTTCACCTCTAACTCGAAACGATGCTCTGCCAAATTCGAGTTCATTACGGCTATAGTGAATGTCAATTAATTTTCTCAGCAGAATTCTTCTATCTACAACATCTCCGATTTCAAGAACGAGCAATTGTCGGCGATATTCCTCTGGCGAACCTAATCCATATATTGAAGAAACGGAGGCAACTATGATTACATCATCCCTTTCAAAGAGTGAACTTGTTGCCCTCAGTCTTAATTTGTCAATTTGCTCATTTACGGATGTTTCTTTTTCGATAAATGTATCGCTTTGGGGTATATAGGCTTCTGGCTGATAATAGTCATAATAACTGATAAAGAATTCAACAGAATTATGCGGGAAAAATCCTTTGAATTCCCCATAAAGTTGAGCGGCAAGAGTTTTGTTTGGAGATAGTATCAGAGTTGGTTTTTGGTATTTTGCGATTACATTTGCAATGGTAAAGGTCTTGCCAGATCCGGTTACGCCCAACAGAGTTTGGAATTTCTGCCCCTCCTCCAAACCAGCGACTAAACTATCAATGGCATATTGTTGATCTCCACGAGGTTGAAAATCGCTAACGAGTTGAAATTCACTCATTTATCAACCATTAGTTAGAATTCTTTGAAAAACCTAAGACTTCACGAGCGATACTCCCCGCGAGGGTTGGGTTTTCGGTCAATCTTCTCAAGGAGTAAGGATACCATTCTTCACCAAACGGCACATATATCCTGACTCTGTGACCGTCATTCAGTAATATCCTCATCAAATCATGATCTACACCAAGTAGCATTTGAAATTCATATTGATCTCTATTCAGGGCTAACTGGCGTATGATGCGCAGAGCATGCCAAATGGTCTCCTCACAATGTGTAGCTATACCAACATAACAATTATTTTCCAGAAGTTCATGTAACAGCATTGCATAGTTGTTAATAATAATCTGACGACTCTTAAAAGCAATTTGCCGTGACTCGTTGTAGATTCCTTTACAAATGCGGATATTAGATTTTGTGTCCATTAATTTTTCAATGTCTCTAACTGTCCTTCGTAAATAAGCTTGGATAACAATTCCGAGGTTGTCATATTTTTCTTTGAGATTAAAGAATAACCTATATATATCATCAGTGTATGGTGCATTTTCCATATCGATTCGCATAAAATTATTTAGCTTGTCTGCATGTATGGCAAGCTTAGATACCTGTTCATATAGAAAGTCATAACTTACAGATAGCCCGATATGCGTGGGTTTTATTGATATATTTGCATCAAGCTTATGGGAATCAATCTCATTCAAAACTTTTATATAAATCTCGAAAGCTTCGATTGCAGTTTCGGGTGTACCTGAATGTTCACCAACCAAATCGACCGTCGCCATTGCTCCTTCAGAATTAAGTTCTTTTACCTTTGAAATAGCATCTTCAACCTGCTCGCCAGCGATATATCTTGATGCAACTTTGCCAACTATGCTTTTTGGTACAACAGGCATGCCTTTAACTACGAGCTGGTTAAATAGGTTCATACTAATCCTGAATTAAACACTTATAACAGAGCCTACAATTGACCTCAACGCTAAATATCATTTATGTTTTTGCAGTAATTCGCTAATAATTTTATCTTCACATTTGTAACCACTTGACTTAGCCAACTCTTTGGCTGATTCAAGTAATTCTAAGGAAAATATGGAATCCGAATTTTGATCAATAAGTAGCTTTGCAAGACCGGTTTGACCCTTAAGTATCATTTCCGTATCACCAAGTTTTTTTGCCTCAGCAATTCCGGTCAATATCAGGTCGCGTGCCCCGCTGTTGATCAATTCTATCCAACCTAATCCAATTTTTGCAGAAGCGAGCGAAACCTTGTTCCCCATTGAGGTTGCAATTTTCTCTGCAGAAGCAAACTGAAACTTAGCTAATTCTAAATTACCTTGATCAATTAAAACAAATCCCAAATATCGGCGAGTGTAATCTTCAATTCCTTTACTATTTACTTTGACTGCTAATTCACATGCATTTTCAAGGTTTTCACGAGCTAACTCAAGTTCGCCCTTGTAATGGAGAGCCAATCCCATATCTAATAGACAATGAGGTTCTTGACCTTTTAGGCTGTTTACTCTTATCAATTTAATGGCTTGCTCAAAATAGTCTATCGCTTTTTCATACTCCCCATCCTCGTGATACCAAGAGCCAACACTCATAAGTGATAGTACTTCACCTTGGATATATCCGATCTTTTGGCGAATACTGAGTACCTCCTTATGGGAAGCAAGAGCCAATTCTCTGTCGCCATTCAACTGGTACAATACGGCAAGGTTTCCTAGTGACATGCCTTGTATTTGCTTTGAACCTAAGCTTTTTCCTATTTCATAAGATTTCTGATACAGTTCTAAGGCTTTACTGAAATCTCCCTGCATGTGATAAACCTTGCCAATGTTGCCAGATGTCATCGCCTCAGACTTAAGGTATCCACCTGCTTGATCAATTTTCAAAGATTTATCAAAATTCACCAAAGCTTCATTTAGATTTCCTAAATTTTGATAAGCAAGCCCACAGTTGGAAAGAGCAACTGATAGTCCGCGCACGTCATTAATCTTTTCAGCTTGACCTTTACACAATTGCCAATATTTAAGAGCCTGATTGAAATGATTTTGAGCATAATGCCAATATCCATATTTGCTATTAATTGTAATTTCGCCGAATGGATAATCTATTTTTTCAAGAATTTCTTTCGCCTTGCCTATGACATCCTTTGAATTCTCTAGATCATGTGTACGCATGTAAAATCTGGCTAAGGTCGAGTATGTGCTTACTTGTCCTTTGGAATCACCTCTAATTCCTGCTAAATCTACCATCTCATCCAAATCGTTCTTTTGCTTTTCACCAAGACCAATAATCGCATAAACCATTGAGCGCATATTCAGCAATTTATATCTATTGTCAGGATCCTTTTCCCCATCGGCTCTCCCAAGAGCACGAGTATAGTAATCCTCAGCACTTTCATTTGCATAAAGATCAAAAGCTTTGTCTCCAGCTTTACCAAGATAATTTACAGCCCGACTATCATCGTCTGACTGATCAAAGTGGCGAGCCAATTCCTCATACCATTCGTTTAAAGAAACATTATAGATATCTTCAATACATATCCCTATTCGACGATGATACTCGCGCCTGTGCGAAAATAGTAAACTATCATACGCAACATCACGCGTCAATAAGTTTTTGAATATGTAATCATAAATATCATCTCCAGCCATTTGATCGATAATATCATTCGATTTCAGGTCAGTCAGAGACTCTTTGATCTGAACTTCATCCATCTCAACAGGATATGACTGCTCAATAATTTCATGTTGAAACTGCCTACCAACCACTGCAGCAACTTTTACGGTAAGCTTTGACTCAGGTGACAGTCGATCCAATTGGCTCATTATCAAACTGGAAAGGGAATCAGGAACTTCTATATCAGACAAATCACCAACTTTTTCAACAAACACGCTTTTGCCATCAGACTCTGGCACTAATCTTACACGGTCCAAAGATTTAAGATTATCAACTAATTGTTCTGTAAATAGCGGATTTCCCTGTGAAGAATCAAAAATGAAATCCATAAGATCCTGATCTATCCCATTCACGCCAAGAGTATTTAATACTAACGTTTCAGAGTCTGAGCGTGATAATTCAGCGAGCGAGATATGGGTTGAATTTTTTCCGCCTTCAATTTCTCGAATATATTTAGATGAAAAATTTCTACTAAACTGTCTGCGAGCAATCAATAAAAGTATCGGTAAGGATTTCAAGTTTCGCATCAAATATGCAATCAGAGTTAAAGAACTAAGATCAATCCATTGAGCGTCCTCAAATAGTAATGTAATGGGTTTATTCTTGGATAGGTATGTAAAATATTGAACTAAAAAGTCAAATAGATTTTCCTGTCTAAGTTGACCATCAAAATGTTTTGTAATATCGTTCTCGTCACACTCTATTCCTAACATAGAGGCAATTATTGGAACACGAAAAACATTTCCTGGGTCAGCTTCTTTAACTACATTCTCAATTTTCAATATAGCTGAATCGCCACCACCAGCTGATGGTAGTTTCATAAGTCGCCTGATTATAGAAATCCAAATTAGGTACGGCGACTGCTTAGCGTAACTTAAAGCTTCACCAGCTCCCACAATAAAGCCCCGCATTCTTGCATCATTCAGAACTGCCTGTGCAAGCCGCGACTTACCAATGCCTGGATCTCCTTTTATTATTATAGCCTGAAGACCACTCGCGGTTAATGTTTCTATTAACTTTTTCGATTGGCTAACTTCTGCATCCCTTCCGACCATAGTAGATAAGGGTCTTTCGATGTGACGTTTGGTACCCTCAATATCATCAGACTTACTTTTTAATCCCAGCACACCATAAACTGACATCGGCTCGCCAATTCCCTTAAACCTTACTTTCTCAGGTTTTGCATAATTAAATTCCTTTTCTGCTCTTGTTTTTGTAACCTCATCAACCAATAATTGACCAGGTTTACTAGACGCCATCAAGCGAGCAGCAAGGTTTACTACGCTACCCATGACGGTGTATTCCTGTCGGCTTGGTGCACCAACTTCGCCAGTAAATACAACCCCAGATGCAACTCCAATACGTTGCTCTATACCCAACTTTGCCATGCGATCACGTCCATTTACAATCTCAAAAGCACAATGTACGGCAAGCTCCTCGTCATTTTCATGGGCATTGGGTGCTCCAAAGGTCAGGATCATTTTTGAGCCCTTATCCCCCATATCAACCTTATTTATCGACCCTCCATAACGCTGTGTTACATTGTAGATCCATACATACAGTTCGTCAAGCTTGGAGCCTACAGTATCATCTTCATCATATTCTAACCCTGAGAAAGAGAGAAAAATTACGGAAACTTTTCTAATTTCACCCACCGAATCCATGCCCAGTGCCATCCGATTGTATATTGCTGGGTCAATGAATGATTTGGAAATTTTAGTCCAATTAACTCCAATTGGCAATGGTGTGAATTTGAAATCAATTTCGGGCAAAACCGTATTTACATCTAATCCAACAAAGCCATCACCCTTGTCTTTTCCCTTTACTGAACATTGTGCGGCTACACCGGAAGAAAGGATTACTTCACCAGATGTACCATGATGTTCTGCCTCAGCAGCTTCATCCAAGGGGCGACCTGCCAATAAATATTCTCTTCCACCATCCTCATCAGGACCGACCACTTTGTAGAGTACTTGACCAGAGGCGACACCAATTTTCATTCCAAGGGAGAATGTGCCCCCTTTGGTTTCAAAATTTTGAAAAGCGTCCATCCTCTTCTGTAGATCAATCGAGGTAATAACAGCAACTTTAGCAATTTTCTTCAGGTCGGCTTTATTTTTTGCAGGAAAGAAAATCGTCATGGCATCGCCGCCAAACTTTCCAACAAAACCACCACTCAGCTCAATTCTGCTTATCATTGAAGTGAAATATGAATTTAGTATCGCCGTAAGTGCCTCTGCACCCTCCCTGCCAATAGTCGATAATTGCTCGGACATTTTTGTAAATCCAGAGACATCGGCAAAAGCAACTACACAATGAAATCTTTTTTCTAATTTGCCCTGTGAAATTAAGTCAAGTATTGGTGATGGAACAAAGGAGATTGCCTTTTCAATTGGGTTCATTTATATGCCTCAACTCCTGTAAGATCTGCTCCAACAATAAGTGCGTGAATATCATGCGTGCCCTCATATGTAATTACCGATTCAAGATTCAGCATATGCCGACCGGATTGAAATTCGTATGTGATTCCAGCAGCACCCAAGATGTCTCTTGCCATCCGTGCTATTCTTAAAGCCTGATAACACCCGTTGCGCTTTGCCATTGATACCATTGCAAAGGTATAATTGTCACTTTGTTTTAATTGTGCAAGTCGCAAATTTAAGAACTGCGCCTTTGTGATTTCAGTTGCCATTTCTGTCAATTTATTTTGAACCAACTGAAACCCGGCAAGTGGTGTATCAAACTGTTTGCGCTCCAAAGAATATCTCAGTGCCTCGTCAAAGCAAGCCATCGCAGCACCAATAACGCCCCATGCAATACCGAATCTTGCCTGTGTCAGGCAGGATAGTGGCGAACCGAGTCCGTTTGATTTTGGGAGCAATGAATTTGTAGGTATTCGACAATCTTCCATTATTAGCTCAGAAGTTATAGATGCTCTCAGTGACCATTTCTGTTCAGTTTTTACCGTAGAAAAGCCAGGGGTGTCATTGGGAACGATGAAACCTTTAACTACACCATCTAACTTTGCCCAAACTATGGATATGTCGGCATTGCTACCATTAGTGATCCACATCTTGCTACCATTCAAGATGTATTCATTGCCATCTCTTACAGCTCTTGTCTCCATGCCACCTGGATCTGATCCGTGATTGGGTTCGGTAAGGCCAAAGCATCCAATAAGCTTGGCTGTTGCAAGCTCAGGCAACCACTTGGTCCTTTGTTCTTCGTCACCATATCTATAAATGGGAAACATCACAAGTGCTGACTGAACCGATGCAAAGCTCCGCAGACCGCTGTCACCCCTCTCCAATTCTTGCATCATTAATCCGTATGCGATCTGACTGGCATTTGAACCGCCATATTTTTCCTCTAATGTCGCACCAAATAATCCCATGTCTGCCATCCCACGGATGAAATGATCTGGAAATTCGCCTTTATCGGCATACGAACCGATAACAGGTATAACCTCGCGACTTACCCAATCTCTGACAAGATCGCGAATCATTATTTCATCTTCAGAAAGAAGATCATCTAATTTATAATAATCTAACGCTATATATAAATCGTTCATTAGAAACTCTTGTTATACTTCATTGGACAGTTAATAAAAATAGTACCGTGCTATTAATAAAGCAAATATCCAGCACAAACAGTGAGGATGCTATTTGAATACACGGTATAAATGCTCAATATATATCACTATGGCAATCAACTCTCTAAATTAATATTATTATTGTCCATGGCAAGAAAATTCATGTATAAATTTTACCGGGATTGAAAAGACCTCTTGGATCAAAATAATCTTTAATTTGTTTTGAAAAAGCGATATTTATTCCAGATAATTGGTCTAGGAGAAACTCTCTTTTACTCAACCCTATACCATGTTCACCCGAAATAGTTCCTCCAAGGTTAATGACTTCTGCATAAAGCCTTCTTACAGCTTTATCGGCATTTGAATTCTGCTGAGCATCAGATTTATCAAAAAGAAAAACTGCGTGTAAGTTTCCATCACCTGCGTGACCATATTTTGCAATCTGTACGTGAAACTCCTTGCTTATATTATCTATTATATTGGATATTATAACGAGTTTGCTTCGAGGAACAGCTATATCCTCATGGATTTTACCGGTTGACATTCGGATCAAACTTGGTGAGATTGCACGGCGCAGGCTCCAAAGTCTATCACGGTGAACAGGATTATCCGCTATCTCATAGTTAAATGATACTTTTTGAAGCAGCTTTTCAATTTGAATTAAGTCATCGCCAACTTTTTCAACATCTCCATCGAGTTCAATCAATAGCATTGATGCAGCCTCAGAATTCACCGTAAATTTTATATGTTCTGCTGCTGCATTCATTGCTGCTTGGTCAATATATTCTATTACCGATGGTGCCAAGCCTGAATGTAAAATCATTTCCGTAGCCTCAAATCCTCCCACTTTATCTTTGTAATAGGAAGCTATGGTGACAGTTTTATCAGGTGATTTGATTAGTCTTAGCTCAATTTGCGAGAATATGCCCAGAGTACCCTCTGATCCAATTAATAGTGACGTAATATCTGGATCGAAAACCGTATTACCCAATGATCCAGATTTTCTTAACTCACCATTTGAGTCAACATACTCTATCCCCAATACATAGTGACTAGTAACGCCGTACTTAAAACAACGGAGACCGCCTGCATTCTCGGCTACATTTCCGCCGATAGTGCTCACCGTGTAACTAGCGGGATCTGGTGGATAAAACATTCCAGCACCATTCGCCATATTTTGTACAGTTTGAGTAGTTACTCCTGGCTGAACTATTATTTTACCATTGTCAGGTCTAAAGTCGATTACCTCCTTCATGTTTTCACAAGAAAGAACAATACTGCCATTTTGAGGAGTACTTCCTCCCGATAATCCTGAGCCTGCTCCTCGTGGAGTAATACTTAAGTCATTATCTATCGCAAAGTTAACTGTAACTTGAATGTCTTCTACAGATTCAGCAAGTACTACAACAAATGGTTGCCCCCGCATCCCTGTTGCATCCTTTCCGTAGATGGCTTTAGATTCTGGTGTAGATAATACCTTATCGCTCCCCAGGGCTCGACGTAATGATTTCAGGCTATCCCTAACCCACCAAGCTGCCATATTTCCTCGTCATTTTTATCCCTAATTTGCCGTTATTTTTAATCAATATGCGCTTGAGCGGTTAATTGAAATGCGCTGAGTGACCATTGCATACTCTATCCCCAATAAGGACAATCAAAGATAAAAATTATTGTTCGTCAAATCAATAAAATAGAGGATTCATAATAATATGATTAAAGTAAGTATTAATTAAATTGGTAATTAGTATGTGAACACCGATAAGTTTCAAAGCTATAATTCATATTCCTCCATCAAATACTAATGATTTGTTGATAATAATAGTACGTTTTATTACCTTTGGCGTTGTAACCAGTTAATCTATTGTAAATAAATAAAACAATTTTTATTGTAAATTAATTATTGATCAAAATTACGTAAAACGCTTTTAATAAACCGGAGAACTATTGAAAAAAGTTCTTGTAGTTGACGGTGAAGTAGAGATCTGTAGCTTAATTAAACAACTTCTCGCAAAATATGACTATGATGTTGTGACAGCAGCGAGCGCGGAAGAAGCTTTGGAAATTGAAAAAAAAGAGGATAATTACGTCTATTTTTTTGATATGAAATTGCCAGGAATGGACGGTATCGAGCTTATTAAGCGCATAAAATACCTCCGACCAAGCGGAATTTTCTTTGCTATAACTGGATATTCAAGCGTTTACGATTTGCTAAAATGTCGTGAAGCAGGTTTTGACGATTATTTTCCAAAACCATTTTAGCTAACACAAATTGTCAAGGCAACAAAAGATGCATTTGAAAAAATTGATAGATGGCAAAACAGCATTTAGTGTTTTATGTTGGTTCAGTTTAATTTGCGAATCTTCATCAATTCTGCTCCATATCGAATCCATTGCATATACGAATTTAATGTAAGTGAGTAATTGAATACAATTAATCTTGCTTGCATCTAATCTGCCTTGGTCTTAACTTTTTTAGACGTGTTGGAATAAGTCTATAAGTTAAGTAACTTATAAAATCATTATTGTAGGTTACTAACTAACTTATTTATATTTTCAAGTACCCGGCAATACAGACAATAATGTACGTCTGGCAGTGCAATTGAAACACATAACAATCCATTGAATTAAAGGATCTTTAAATGTTAAAAAAAATATTTGCTTTAACAATTTGTATTATAGTAATTTCCACCCCCATCTTTGCAGCAAATAAAGCCCCTGATTTCACCCTGAAGAAATTATCTGGTGGAAATTTTAATCTAAAAGAAAATCTAAGCAATGGACCAATCCTAATTGATTTCTGGGCTACTTGGTGTAAGCCTTGTCTTAGAGCATTGCCGGAAATACAACGAATCCATGATAAATATTCTGAAAAAGGACTACAAGTAATTACAATAACTACTGACAATGCTAAGAGTAAAAGCAAAGTAATTCCGTTCGTAAAAGGTGCGCGATACACGTTTGAAGTGCTCTTGGATACTGATCAAGAAGTGAGAAAACTTTTCGGTGGTTCAGTAATCCCCTTATCGGTATTAATAGGCTCTGACGGTAAGATATTATACCATCACATCGGATACAAACCAGGCGATGAAAAAATACTTGAAGAAGAAATATTGAAGGTTCTTGCTCCTACTCCCAAAGAAGAAGAAAAAAATTAATTCTTGGCTAAACATTTAACAAATAAATTATTATTTTGAAAATATCATATAAATACACCCTTACTTTTCTGTTGGTAGCAATGGTTAATGTTTCAATAGCAGATGACATCGACATATCCCTTTCAGGACAAAATGAAGTACGCTACGCCCGAGGCGAACAGCCCGAAAGCAACAATGATGAGCCGTTCAGCTATCTGGAGAACTACTTGGAACTAAATACCAATATAGACAAATTTCGTTTTTATCTGCGTCAATCATACAAGCTTCCATCGGAATTTGGTAGCACAAATTTTGGATTAAACACTATTGACAAAAAATATATTGCGTATCGCACCAAGGATTTATCAATCAGTGGCGGCGACTTCTACCGTAGTTGGGGGCGTGGTTTGTTTTTTGCCGATATAGAGTTTTTAGAACTAAATTTAGATACTGGTCTCGAAGGAATATTAATTGAAAGCAGCTCAGATAAATTGGATGTGGCAGTCTTTCGGGGGGTCGAATCAGATACTTCAGGATCATTTCGGGAGGCTGCTGAAGGAGCGTATGTATCCTATCTTTTCCCGAAAAACCTTAGGTTCGGTGCCTCTATTTCCCGTCTTGACGAGGGTGTTCGTCACCCGAAGATTGACCGCAAAGGAATAGAGTTTGAGGGTGGAATAGGAAATATAAACATTTTTACTGCTTATGTCAGCGATAAATTAGATTCCTTAAATTCTGATTGGAGTGACTATTACAATGGATTTTATAGCACTGCAACGATATATGGAATGGGCTGGGGGCTGTTGTTTGAGTATAAGAACTATGAGTTATTTACTTATAACGATCCTGGAATTATTGGTGGTGTAACGGATTACCCATCTCTTCAATACCCCGCTACGGGCGTTCCCGAAGCTACGATGTATTTGATGGATCGCCATCCGAGATTAGCTCACTATTTTGATGATGTAGGAATTCAGATTGAAGTTACTTCCACATATCAGGATTGGGGACTTTCAGTAAATTACAACCAATCCAGTGACCATGAAGGTGATATATTGATTCCGCAGACAAAAGAGGAATTATCGCCATACCGAGCTATTTTTGCCCATTTAGAAAATGATCCTTGGGGAGGAAACAGATTTGTAATTCAAGCTGGTTGGAGCGAGAACGTGGAGTTTACAACTACGGCAAATGGAGGTTACTCACTTTGGTTTAAGCGACTGGGATTAGGCGGGATTTACGATTACAAAGTTGATGACTCGTATTCACTGGAGTTTGATGTTCAGCTAATGCAGGAAACTGATAACAGCCCCGGTCGCGAGGATAAGCATTGGGAAGAATACGTTGCAGTAAGCCTGTCACGATCTCCCAATCTGATTGTAACTGGTGTAATTGAACGAACCGAGGATGTTAACGAAGTTGGTGCAAAAGTATGGGAAGATAACTTACTCGGATTTTTTGGTAGGTCTGGAAAATATTGGCCCTCAATTGAAATAGTCCTCGATATTCTAGAGCGACATAAAATGCGTCTGTTTTATGGATATGAACGTGGCGGATTGAGGTGTACGGGTGGCGTGTGCCGGCAAGTAAATCCGTTTAAGGGTGCTAAGGTTACGTTTACCAGTAATTTCTAAATAGGACAGTAATTGGCAAATTAATGATTAGAATTATTGGGATATTATTGGTAAGCTACTATTTACCAATTGTTGCACACAGTAACGAGATCCACCACATTAGGATCGATGGTGTAATAAACCCCATTTCTGCAAATTTTATTATTACTTCCTTAGAGAAAGCGAATGACCAAAATGCCGAGTGCCTGGTTATTGAGCTTGACACACCTGGAGGTCTTCTCGAAGCCACACGTGATATTGTCCAAACATTCCTCGCCTCAAAAACTCCAGTTATTGTGTATGTATCCCCTGCTGGAGCCCGTGCTGGCTCTGCTGGAGTATTTATTACACTTGCATCTCATATTGCCGTTATGGCACCCGGAAGCAATATTGGAGCAGCGCATCCTGTAACCATTGGCGGTGGTGGAATGCCAGGAAGTGAGCAAAAGCCGGATTCCGCCAGCTCATCGATTATGAACGAAAAAATGACAAATGATGCAGCAGCACTTATAAGAGCCATAGCGGAGCAGAGGAATCGAAACATAGATTGGGCAGAAAGTTCTGTTCGCGAGAGCGTTTCTATCACCGCAAATGTTGCCTTAGAGCTTGATGTGATTGACATAATTGCATTTGACCTTGACGAACTAATTCAATTGCTTGACGGTATCACAGTGGATTTACCGTCCGGCGACAAGCTATTATCAACCCAAAATGCAACAATAGTTGCTTTCGAAATGGATTGGCGTGAAAGAATATTTAACCGTATCGCTGACCCAAATATAGCATATATATTTATGATGCTCGGTACATATGGATTAATTCTCGAGCTATCAAATCCGGGATCTATTTTCCCCGGAATAGTAGGTGGGATTTGCCTTTTGCTCGCTTTTCTTGCATTTCAAACTCTACCAATAAACACTGTAGGACTGCTGCTAATTTTATTTGGCGTCGTCCTCCTACTCTTGGAGATTAAAGTGAATAGTTACGGAATGTTAACCGCTGGAGGTGCCTTGTCGCTGGTGCTGGGATCAATAATATTAGTCGATACGGATATACCTGCTCTGAAAATTTCGTTAGGTGTTATACTGCCTACGGTTGGAGCTTTTATTTTATTCATAATATTCGCATTTTCGATGGGTTTGAAGGCGCAATCCAGGAAACCAGAAACGGGTGATGAAGGTATCATTGGGGAAACCGGGGAAGTATTAGAAAAAATTAATCTTGAGGGTAAAGTATTTGTACATGGCGAATATTGGCAAGGCAGTTCGAAATTAGCAATTGATGCGGGGCATAAAATTATAGTTATTGGCAAGAAAGGGATGTTGCTGATAGTGGAAGAAATTCATGATAATGAACCGAATCTATAACATGATGTTAACGCTTGTGGCTTTATTGAAGAGATAAAATATCTTTGAGGCTCTTTCCAGCACTTAAATCCGTCACAATTTTGTCCATGGGTATTATAATCGGCTATTGGACTCATACTGACCCCATAATTCTGATTCTATCATCTTCAATTTTTCTAATTACTGCGATTATATTTGATAAAAAATCCTTTGGGCAAATTTCACTCGTACTCGCAATTCTGACTGGTGGAGCAGGTTCCATTAGATCGCTTTTCCAATTAAATGATTTTGTACCGTCAAGCGTGACAGTTAAAGGAATCATCAGAGATATTCCTCATTATTCTGATCATTATACTGGCTTTACACTTGATAATGTGATACTGACTTCAGTAGATGGCAACAGGATAAAATGTGATCAATTTCTCTGGATTAATTTAGATCGTAAAGTAGCGAATCTGAGCCCGGGATCAACAGTCAATCTTTCTGGATTCATGCACCCATTTGAGCGGAGGAATAATCCCTCAGATTATGATTACAGACGTTGGCGAATTTTTAATAATTATCTGGGATCAATTGGTGATGTTAGCACACAAGATATCCAATATTCGGATCACTCTGTTTCCATAATATTCAAATTCCGCGCATACATCTCAGACAAGATTGATAATTATGTAGGTAAAGATGCACCGCTGATAAGGGCGTTAATTCTCGGTGTCAGACGTGATATTGATCCCGAACTAAAGCAAACACTGCAGAATACTGGGTTAGCACACCTATTGGCGGTATCGGGAATGCATATAGGGTTTGTAGTGTTGATATTTGCGGGTATAGCAGTGGCACTCAACATTCCAATCCCTTGGAGATTTGTGCTCATAATTTGCGGAATATTGATCTATGCTATTATCTTACCACCCCGTCCAAGCACCTTACGTGCAGTTATTATGACTGTGAGCTTGATGGCGGGACCGGTTCTGAAAAAATGGAGTCCACCATTAAATAGTCTTGGCTTCGCTGCATTGATGATACTCGCAATTAGACCAGGCGACATTTTCGATGTTGATTTTCAGCTTTCGTTTGCTGCCATTGGTGGAATTATAATTTTTACGCCTCACATATCATATTTTACCCGTTTTGTGCGAAACCTCAACAACTCGACCATTAGAAAGATCTTCAAAGTTATAATCTATCCTTTATTAATCTCTGCCTCTGCGAGCTTGATGATTTATCCCATACTATCATTGCATTTTGGGATTATCCCTCTGTTAACTGTTGTTTATAACTTGATTGCAATACCACTGACAGGTTTGTTGTTTATAAACAGTTGGTTGGTGTTAACTTCATCAATTTTCTCCGATGGAATTCCTTCAACATTTAGTTATAGTTTATCCCTTATAATATTTATCTGGAAAGAATTAGCACTCCTTGCGGCAGAGAATAATTATGTGGCTACTATTCGTTTTGCACCGATTATCGTAATCATATCAGTATCTATGACAATTTGGTTGTCTTTTAGAAAAATGAGATTTATGCAAAGTGTATTGCTATACACAATCGCAACTTTCGTCTTGCTGACATGGCAGTCAATATCTTTAAACCCTGAAAAGACAAGAATATGGTTTGTCGATGTTGGACAGGGTGATGGTACAATTATAATACTCCCTGACTGTAAATATATCGTCGTAGATGCCGGTGTTGAAAAATCTAATGCTGTTTCGGAAATGCTATAATATCTCGAATGTAGAAAGATTGACCTGATAGTCGCCTCGCACTCAGATGCTGACCACATTGGCGGTTTAATAGACTTAGTCAGAAAATATGAAATCCAAACCGCGATCAAATCATCCAGAATCTCTAATACTAATACATACAAAGAGTTAATTGATGTTTCATTTGATAATAATATATTGTGGAACAATGTATATTCCGGAGACATAATTGATAGCCCATCCAAATTATACAGTATATCTATTTTGAATCCGCCACTCGACGCACACCATTGGTCAACCAACAATTCGTCCATAGTTATGCAAATATCAATCCCGGTTTCCAAGCATGATTCTGTGTCTCTACTTATGACAGGTGACATAGAGAGAACTGCAGAATATCGGATGATTGAAAATTTCTTGCTGACTAATATCGACTTATTAAAAGTCTCGCATCATGGTAGTGCGACCTCGACAACACAAGCATTTTTAAGTGCAACAAAACCAAAAGATGCGGTGGTTTCCAGAGGTAAGTGGTATGCGAGTAGAAATGAATTATCACTCAACAAAGTAACGAAACGACTTAGTGTAAACGGAATTAATCACTATATTACAGTAGATTCAGGTGCTATATTGTTTGAATCTGACTTTAACAACGGTAACCCGAAATGGAACAAAATAGAATGGCGAAATCCAAGTTTTGCTCAGTGGCTGTTTGCCAATAATCGATAATTATTATAATGCATATCGAAATAAAGATGTATAGAAAAACTCTGGAAGAGCAGGATTGGCTGATAAGAGAAAAAAATCTATGGAATTCGGGACTATCTTATGTTGCTGGTGTTGATGAAGCTGGCAGAGGCTGCCTTGCGGGTCCAGTCGTCGCTGCGGCGGTTATCCTGCCCCCCCATACAGATATAGAGGGAATTTATGACTCTAAATTAATGACTCCAAAAGCTCGCGAGCAGGCGTATGTAAATATAATTGACCAATGTCATTGTGTATCAATAGGAGCGTCTTCTAATCGTGATATTGACCGTACAAATATTCTGATGGCCACAATGCTGGCTATGAAGCGAGCATTGAACCGGATGAAAATAAGACCTGAATATATATTGATTGATGGCAACAAATGCCCCGATAACTTACCAGCCCAATCTGAGGCGATAATTGGCGGTGACAGGACTTCGCGAAGCATCGCGGCAGCCTCGATAATCGCCAAAGTAACTCGTGACAGGCTAATGGTAAACCTCAGTCGTTTTTATCAACGATACGGCTTTGATAAACACAAAGGATATGGGACAGCTCAGCATATCGCTGCAATTAAATCATATGGCGCTACGCCACATCACAGGCTGAGCTTTAGACCGATTAAAGTAGTATCCTAATGAATAAAAGCGAAAAAAATAAAGCCATCGGCAAAGAGGGTGAATTAGTGGCACAAAATTTCTTGCTGAACCGAGGTTTTCTTTTAGCGGAAACTAATTATTGGGCTCGGTCAGGTGAGATTGACATAATTTTCTGGGACGATAAATATCTTGTTTTTGCCGAGGTAAAAAGCAGTGGAAAAATAAATGATTACCATCTTGGACTACGCGTAAATCTTAAGAAACAAAGGAAAATAATTGCTACTGCATTAGATTACATGACGAAACATAATCCTGTAGTCAGCGGCTATCGTTTTGATGTTATATTAGTTCAAAAAGTTAGTAATAATGAGCATAAAATCGAGCATATAAAGGATGCTTTTTATGTAGAGGAAAGCGGTGGCTATGACTGATAACTTTCAAAATAATATTGTAACAACCATTTTAATATTTATAATTACCCAACATAGCCTACATTCATCAGTCATTATATCAGAAATTATGCCTAATCCCAAAACGAGGGGAGAATGGATTGAAATCTATAATGATTCTGAGATTGATGTTTACATAAATTCATGGAAGTTGGTTGATCTTGCAGGTAATATTGGATTACTGCCCGACGATTCCTTCGTTATACCGGCATACTCCTTCGCAATATTGGCTCAAGATATTAACATAATAATAAACTTGCAACTCGCACCCGATAATATTGCAATTTTTCTGCAAGGCTGGGCAGCTATGAATAATGACGGCGATGAATTGACATTGCAAGATAGGTTAGGTAACACCATTAGCCATATTTTCTATGGGTCAGATGCCGCAAAGGTAAAGGGAACTTCCTGGGAGCGTATTAGCTTGGCGGACTCAGGAAATGACCCTGCAAATTGGGGTCAATGCGCCTCACTTGCCGGGCATACTGCCGGAAAATCTAACAGTCTTTATGTCACTAATGGCATACGCAAAATAGACATTCATATCGAGCCAAATCCATTTAGTCCTGATGGTGACGACATAGATGATGTTGCTACAATTTCATTTACATTGCCGTTCAACACTTCACGGCTTAGTGCATATGTATATGACTTAGACACTAACTTAATTTATAAGCTCGCCTCAGACATCCCCGCAGGACCTAAGCTACCTACTCTTCAATGGTCGGGAAGATCAAGTAATGGCAACACATTGCCTGTCGGAAGATACATTATTTATGTGGAATCATTAGATTACCAAACTGGATCTGTTACATCGGGTAAAAAAGTTATTGTATTGGCAAGCAATAAATAATCATCCACAAAATTTTCCTACTTCAATAATGGAAAAAGAAAATGTAGTTTTTCCAATTCTTATAAAACATCAAGAAATATACATTTTTCAAATTACTTTGATAAATGTATATTTCTTCTATCTGATGTTTACCAGGTTTTAGCACCCATATCGTCATCAACATCTGGTTCGGGTTCTGGTGGATTGAGTCTTACGACGTCAATTGCCTTTTTGCCCTTAGGGCTATTTTCTACGCTGTATTCAACCTCTTCTCCTTCAACCAGTGATTTATATCCTGATCCAGATATATCACTAAAATGGACAAATACTTGCTCTCCATCCTCACCGAGAATGAATCCAAATCCTTTCCGTGATAAAAAATTAACTACCTTGCCTCTCATATAATTTAAACCTCCATTAGGTATTAATGTATTTGGAATATCATATTACAATGATTTGTATATTCTGTATTTAAATTTGGAATTGCCATACCTATTCCGATCGAGAAATTGATAAGCTGGTAAGCAATTATTATTGCAATAATCTGTGAAGATAATACGAAACTTAGCAACTGAATAACAATTGTTTAGCTGTCTTACTCGTAATTCTGAAAATATGCACTTGATCCGCAATTTCTACATTTATCCCCATCAAGCCCTAATAATTCAGCACTTTGCTCATCTCTTTTCACTAATACTTCGCCACATGACGAGCAATAACTATCCCTTCCGTCAAGAGAGGATGCATCTTTCGCATAAACTGAATCAAGCTTAGACTTGGCAATTTCATATGCTTTGACAATGAAGTCCTTATCAGTGGGTGGCTCATGAAAATGATTTGCTGGTATATACCTTGTGAGATGCAATGGTATTCTGGTATCTATCGATGCAATCCAGTCAACAAGCTGCTCGACTTTTTTTAAATCAGTCGAAACATTAGAGACTAATATATGCGATATTTCAATGTGTTTTCCAGCAGCATGGATTTGTCTGATTGAGCGGTGAACATCTTGAATTCTTCCTCCACAATGATCACGATATATAGAATCAGACACAGATTTTATATCAACATTAAATGCATCGGCAATTTTTAGCAGTTCCCGCAAGGGCTCTGCATTCACATATCCATTAGTAATAAACACATTTAGTAACCCGCGTTCATGCATGATCCTCCCAACATCACGCACGTACTCAAACCAAATCAATGGCTCTGCATAGGTATATGCAATCCCAATACCATCAAGAGAATCTACGATATCTGCCATTTCGGTGGGCATAATTACTCTTGTAGGTGAGGTGTTCTGGGTAATCTGCCAATTTTGGCACCAGCTACAGCTCATATTACAGCCATTAGGTCCAATGGAAACGATCTCACTACCGGGGTAAAAATGATATAAGGGTTTTTTCTCAATTGGCTCAACTTGAAGAGAACTAATCTGGGCATAATTTGTGGCAATAAATTTACCATCTATCACTTGTCTACCGGAACATGAGCCAATTTCACCCTCTTCGAGGACGCAGTAAACTGGACATGTATCACATCGTATTTTATGACCACTTCGACTTTGAAAAGCGACTTCCACCATTGGCGATACTGCGCTCATCTCAGATTTTTCTTAAATTTCATTTTCCATCATCGTGAAGGTTTTACGTATCATGTTTAGTGGCGTTTGCTTCCATGTCTGAAAGATTAATAGATTTGCGCATATGTACAAAATTTTTATTCGCAAATGTGCAGCTATTTAGCGCAATTCTATAGTAGTAAATCAGATTGCTAACTTTTTTTCTTCGTTTATATAATTATCATTATAAAGGGATATTTCCATGACGCTTTTTGGGATTAATATCAACCTTATTCTTTAACATCTCAAATGCGCTGATAAGTTTCTGACGAGTAAGTCTCGGCTCAATAATTTCATCTATATACCCTCGCTCAGCAGCTATATAAGGGTTCGCAAATTTGTCAGCGTATTCTGCAATTTTCTTTTCTGCAGTGCTTGACGGGTCATTTGAAGCAGCAATTTCTTTGGAAAAGATTATTTCTACTGCGCCTTTAGATCCCATCACCGCAATTTCTGCGGATGGCCAGGCAAAATTAATATCACCTCTTATATGCTTGGAACTCATAACATCATATGCCCCACCGTATGCCTTACGCGTAATAACAGTTACTTTTGGGACTACTGCTTCACAGTATGCATAGAGTAATTTCGCTCCATGCAGGATAATGCCGCCCCATTCCTGATCGGTGCCCGGCAAAAATCCCGGAACATCCTCAAATGTCAGCAATGGAATATTAAATGCATCGCAGAATCTGATAAATCTTGCGCCTTTTCGCGAACAATCTATATCCAATACGCCAGCAAGAACAGCCGGTTGATTAGCGATTATTCCCACTGACCTACCACCAATACGGGCGAAACCCACAACAATATTTTGCGCAAAGTCCTTGTGAATTTCATAAAAGTCGTTATCGTCCACCACGCTGTTAATAATTACCTTTATGTCATACGGTTTGCTTGAATTCTCGGGAATAATATCGTTGAGAGCGTCATCTATACGCTCTGCTGAATCAGTTAATTCCTTTACCGGTGGATCATCGAGGTTGTTTGAAGGAATAAAAGATAGTAATTTTCGGATTCCCTCAATAACATCAACTTCACTTTCTTCAGCAAAATGTGCTACACCACTTTTTCCAGCATGTGTGTCTGTACCACCCAATTCTTCGGAGGAAATTTCTTCGTGCGTGACAGTTTTGACTACCTTTGGACCGGTAACAAACATATAGCTAGTACCCTTTACCATATAGACAAAATCAGTAATTGCTGGTGAATAAACTGCACCGCCAGCACATGGTCCAAGTATGGCAGAAATTTGAGGGATTACCCCTGATGCCATTGTGTTGCGCAGGAATATATCCGCATATGCTCCCAGCGAGACCACACCTTCTTGCACTCGAGCTCCTCCAGAGTCGTTTAAGCCAATGACAGGCGAGCCAACCTTTATTGCCATATCCATGATTTTACAAATTTTTGCTCCATGAGCTTCAGACAGAGAGCCACCCATTACGGTAAAATCCTGCGAAAAAACAAACACAGTTCTCCCGTCTATCTTGCCATACCCCGTTACTACGCCATCACCATAAATCCTTTGCTTATCCAAACCAAAATCTGTAGATTGGTGGCGGACTAACATATCTAATTCACAAAAACTAATCGGGTCCAGCAACAGGTCAATTCTCTCACGTGCAGTCAGCTTTCCCTTTGAATGCTGAGTGGCGATCCTCTTTTCACCACCTCCGAGAAGAGCTTCAGATTTCTTTTTGGATAAATCAGAATATTTTTTAACCATTATCCTACCTTAATTATTGTTGTTACACTATTCATAACGACTTTAGAAGTTCTTCTGCCGCCATATTGCCTGAGCGCGTGGCACTTTCTATGGTCGCTGGTAAACCGGTATCACACCAATCCCCCGCAAGGTACAATCCCTTAATCGGCGTCTTTGCTGAAGGACGTAAATTCTTTGATCCTGGTTTCAATAATATTGTTGCATCAGGGAATCTAAGTGTTTTAATTTTATAAATTACAGGCTTAGAGGTGCGACCAAACCATCTATCCAAATCCATCAATACTGCTTCTTCAATTTCTTCTAATTTCATTTTCTTCTTAGGCGGAGCATCGCTGACAATGGCTGAAATATTTGTACGCCCGTTTCCGTTTTCGGCACCTCTCGTAAACAGCCATTGTGTAAAAGACTTCGGAATCATAACCACATCACTGTTCATATGGGAGGTTTTCATGTTAATATGTACAGTTGCTATTGGTGCCATTTCAAATTCAGTAAATCTGTGAAAATAATCACCCGATGCGGTATCAGTTGGGAGTATTCTTAACAATGCGTTGGGTGGAATTGCCAATATCACATGCTCACAATGTAATTTCTTACGCTCAAATTGAACCCCAATAATATTATTATTATCGTCTATGCTAAGCTGCTGAACTCTTGATCGATTTAATACCTCTACGCCACTTTCATGCAGATACTTTTCTGCTGGATCGATCAATAATTGCTTAAATGAAGTGGTCATAACCCCAAGGCGAGCAGCTTTTCCGCCAAGCATCAATCCTTCTTTAATTGCGTTCACCAAGGGAAATAAGCCGATTGTCTCAGGTTGCCCATTAAATACGGATACACAAAGCGCTACCCATAATCCGCCACAATCGGATCTTCCTATACCAAATTTCCATAAATATTCAGCAATCGTGGGTTCAATTCTATATTTTTCAGGTCTAAAATTGATCAGAGACTCCAAAACTTTTGCAGTTTTTAGTCGATCCCTAAACCTCATGCCCTTAAAGGTCATTAACGTGGCAAGCGATTGCAGGGCTTTTCGTTTCGAGCCTTTTGGACTCTCATCACTTGAGCTTATGCTGAATTTTAGCCTATCACCATTCGGACTTAGCCATTCAACATCTGACACAAATTTCAAATGCTGATTATAGTCAACCCCCCAAGTATTGAGTAGCTCAAATACCTGCTCATACGCCCCTAGGAAAGCATGAGTTCCAATATCAAGCCATTCGCCAAAATTCTCATCCCAAAATGAGGTACAGCGACCGCCCACATGATCGCTCTGTTCAATCAGGGTTACTTTGATACCATTCTTATTTAGTTTTGTTGCAGCAGTCAGCCCAGCCCAGCCTCCGCCAACAACATGAACATGCTGTTGCATCATAACAACCCATTAGCGATCCGTATCAGCCACTCTATGGAAAGTAATATGATAATGGCACCAAGCAGCCATCCCGATCCCCAAAAGATCCATTGTTGGACTACTAACTTTTCAGTGGGCGGTATATCGATAGATCGCATGAATGAGTCCACATCAGCGGCAGAAATATATCCTCCTCCGGTTGACTCACCAATTGACGTGAGCAACTCTTTGTTCATTCTGGAGTCCAATAGCTCAATGTTGAATGCCTCCACTGAAACCCGCCCAACATCCGTTCCAATTAACTGATCAGCGCGCGAGGCACTTACCTTTATCGAATATTCACCCTCCCCCCAACTATAAAATGAACCGAAGTATTTTCCTTTACCAAAAGGGTCAAGAACAGTCACTCCTCCAACCGTGTCAGCTAAAGAAATTTCTGAGGTTACAATTGCATCGTCAACCTGAAGATAATTTTCGTTCAGCACGCTTACTGTAAAATTTATCAGCTCACCACTGGAATAAAGATCCTTTGTAAGCTTTATCTCAACTTGTTTTCCAGCTTTGCGAACAGCTAACCATCTGATTAGTCTGCTGTATAGTGGCTGTAGTACCTGCTCAGAAGAACTTTCGGTAAAGCTCCATCGCCAAAGATCGTGTGCCAAAATTATAGCAGATTTTGTGTTACGCTTTTCTGAAATAACTATCGCAGGAAACGTAGATTCCCCATTCTCTGTGATAAATTCTGCTAACACCGTGTTATCTTTGCCTATCTTGATTTTAAAAGTACTAAACCTCAATGGGGGCATTCCATCCCATTTTTGTTCGTATCCAATATCCTCAGGATCAGCAATAATAGCATGATGCAACACAGGATTCAAGCGTCCTTCTCTCAGCTTAGCTCTACTTTTAGTCAGCGTAAAGGAAAATAGATCCGTAAGCTTTTTCATTTTGCTATAGCTTACTCCTGATCCATCAATGTATGCTACAGGTAGCTCGGCGGTATTGACACCATCAATAAACGTGGTCAGTTTTTTAGAGTTTGTTAGTTTTGTAGGAAAATCGTGGAATAGCACTACATCCGCCATTGCCAGCAGTTTATCATCGGGCCAGGTACCCTCGTAGAATGAGTTACCTCGTGAAGTCAGCTGGATCAATTCAATGTGCTCATCTGCGGAAAGCAATCTCACCAAATTGCCAAGACTGTTATTGGGTGATCCTGCAATTAAAAGCACTATCATTTTGTGACTAAGCGCATTAATATAGAAACTCCGTTTATTATTTTCAGTCACGATCTCCCCGTCAAGCTGCTTTATATCCACAGAAAATCTTTGTTTACCAATTTCGGTAATATCCAAATTAAAATCGATTTTACCCTCAATGGTGTGATTTTCTTCCGATCCAGAAGATTTATCGTTTGCTCGATGAGCCAGATTGACTTTGGTGGTTTTTAGCAGTCGATTTTCGCTATCCCTGATCGAAATTTCGAGTAGCTCACCAGAAATGCCTACCACTCTATACCCAACTTCAATCGGAGTTTTACTCCCCTGATAAACCACAGGATTTGATATTACCTGTAACAGCATAGCATCGCGATAAGTCTTATCAGAACCAATCCCCACCGTCCAAACGGGCGAAGATGCTGATCTCAGATATCTGATTGGATCAGGACCACTGTTATGCGCACCGTCGGAAATGATAATGGTCATTGCTTGAGGGTCATTAATGGTCTTTTCGTTCAACTCCATCCAGGCTCTGCTGATATTTGTACCGACCCCTTCCGGTGCAGTAGTAACATTATCACGGCTTGTGGTATATATTGCAGACAGGCTATCATCAAATGACCAGACTTTTACATCATAAAGCTCACCAAGTTCACCAAAAGTCGCCGAATCAAATATATTTTCCACCTGTTCCTTACGATCCACACCGCCCTGAATCATTGCCATGCTCGCAGATCTGTCCAATAGGAACGAAATTGAAGCAGGGCTCATCACTGATCTATGGGATTCGATCACCGTATGATGTAGTAGAACTAATCCTCCGCAAAGAGCGAGTCCCCTTACCGTAATCAAAACAATTCTCAAATAGGTTCTTACCGGTGGTAAGGTGTGGATATAGCTCCAAATCGAAAACATTATGGATATGAGCATTCCGAGGATTAACATCCAATTCGGAAAATTTCCACTCATCGTTATGTTGTAATTGCTGGAAATCATGTTGATATTACTATTATGAGATAAGCCTGTTAATATCTGTCAATATTGGTCAGCTGAAGTGCTGGATTTACCGTAAGATCATAATTGCTGAACTCACCTCTCTCGTAGTGGTGAATGCCTGCATTTGCAATCATAGCACCGTTGTCAGTAGAATATTTCAAGGGTGGGACGTATAGTTCAACGGAATTTGCTTCGGCAAACTCAGAAATCTTTTTGCGCAAATACCTGCTCGCAGAAACGCCACCGCAGATAACCAACGCCTTCAAAGAATATTTCTTTAAAACGTTATTGATACCGGTAATTAACATATCGCTGACGGCAGCCATCAATCCAGCGCAAATAGCTATTCTTTCGCTGGACGGAATATCAAAGCCCTTTGAGACAAATCCTTTACTGTTCTTTGTCACCTCTGGATATCGATCTTTAAGATAATACAGTACTGATGTTTTCAATCCGCTAAAGCTAAATCCATATGGATCATCAGTTAACTTAGATCGGGGAAATTTAATCGGTGTTTCGGTGTTGCTGAGAGCTGCGCTATCAATATCCGCTCCAGCCGGAAAACCAAATCCCATCATTCGCCCAGTTTTATCGAGTAATTCGCCCACGGCATCATCTCGCGTACTTCCAAGAAAATGATAACTGCCAAATCCATTGACTTCGACCAACATCGTGTGCCCACCAGAAATAATTAGCGCTAAAAACGGTTCTGGAACTTTTTCACCAGCAAGCTCACAGCTCCACAAATGACCCTCAATATGATTTACTCCAATTAGAGGAATTCCGGTTGAAATTGACAATCCTTTTGACAGTGACACCCCAACGAGAAGTGCTCCCGCCAGACCGGGACCGTGAGTTACCGCAATTCCATCGATGTCGCTGAATGTAAGCAATGAATCACGCAATGTACTTTGCACAACGCTCATTAGCAATTTTTCATGCGCTCGTGAGGCAAGCTCTGGCACAACACCACCATACGCTTCATGCAAAATCTGGACGGTGGTTTTCTCTGCAATCACCTTATGATCTTGAACTATTGCCGCTGCGGTCTCGTCGCAGGAAGTCTCTATGCCCAAAATAATTGGCTTTTTTTTCATTTACGCCTTACAATCATCCTGACTTCTTTAGGGAAAACCTCCATAATGTCTGTATTCTCTGCAATATCTACTTTTACAATGACTCTATTACTACGACGAGGGTTAAAAGCCCTGTAATCTGCTGTTGCCTTTATATCGTCTATTCCAATTCCCGATATAATTGAGATTGCACCACTAATCGTAACGTCAATTGTGCTCGGCTCTAATATCACATCTCGGCTTCGGGGTATATTTCTAACTGTTACCGATATACCAGTAATTTTTCTTTCGCCAAGCTTTTCTATTTTTACTAAAGCTTCCACTGATTGCGGTATAATCATGCTTCCCAATATGTCAACACTTTTCAATTTCAAATTTATCGTGGTATTGCGGTTCGCGTTTAATAATGCAACAGAATCCGAATCAATATTGATTAAATTCATCAATTTTGATTTCGGTCCAATTAATTTGACCGTCGGAGGAACCAGTTTAATGTTACCCACCACTGTATAGCCGGGAGATGTCTTCACATATATATTAGAAATTACCTTAAGCTCTTTTTCTAAAATGTCATCCAATATAAACTCTAACGAATCCGGATAAATCACATCAATAACATTCACAACAACCCCACCGGGTATTGAAACCATTTCAGGACTAATATCAAAGTTGTAATTAAAATTGATGGTTGACAAATTTACCTCCAACTTTGGTTTACTAAAATACAAAAGTTTCAGCATCTCCTTGCCTGTAGCACGAAATTTGACTAATGCTATCTCAGGAGTATAATTCGTAATCATTTTACCTGTTTTCACGTGAGTAGGAATTAATTTTACCTCTGCCACATGGTCATAAGTCTTTTCAGTAATAACAAGAAACCACAGCAAAACCGCTAAGCTAAAAAGACCGACCTTTATGCGAAAATTATCTTTTAACCAGTGAGGAATGAAATCCTTCAACTCTTAGTTTTCCTCTTATTCATATAACAAGCAGGCAACCTGACGATTTTTAGACTGATTAATAAGCTTATAGTTCCATGATGAGCAGCTTGCGGTTGCCGAAGGACAGCGAGGATGAAAATGACAGCCTGATGGCGGATTTGCCGGACTGGGAACATCGCCTGACAATATAGTCTTATCCTGGCGCAAGTCTGGATCTGTTTGCGGAACGGCTTCCAGCAATGCTTTCGTATAGGGGTGCTGCGGATTCATAATGATATCCTTTGCAGGTCCGCTCTCTACAATTCTTCCCAGATACATTACTGCTATATCATCTGAAATATGTTCCACTACAGAAAGGTCGTGGGCAATAAATAGATACGTTAGATTGTATTTTTTCTGAAGGTCTACTAACAGGTTAATTATTTGTGCCTGAATCGAAACATCAAGAGCAGAGACTGGTTCATCCAGTACAATGAATTCAGGCTCGACGGACAACGCTCTCGCTATGCCAATGCGCTGACGCTGTCCACCGGAAAACTCGTGCGGATAACGACTAACATAATCCGGTGAGAGTCCAACGCTTTCCATGATGCTTATCACTTTTTCGGCGATCTCTTCTGGTGGCACAATATTGTGAAAGCGCAGGATTTCGGTTATCATTGCACCTACTGTAATTCGCGGATTAAGTGAACTGTAAGGATCTTGAAAGACTATCTGCATTTGTCGCCTGATTCGCTTCAAATCCTTTCCCTTCAGTTCCAAAATATTTTCGCCCTTAAAATACACTTCACCTGCAGTGGGCTCCAAAAGTCTGATAACTGCCCTTCCCGTGGTAGTCTTCCCACAACCGGACTCACCTACCAATCCCATTGCCCTGCCAGTGGAAATAGATAACGACACATCATCAACCGCAGCTACTGCTCCAACCGTTCCTCCAAAAAAGCCACTTTTTATTGGAAAATGCTTTTTCAAACCCTTAATTCTTAACAGTGTCTCTGACATAATTATGTTAATCCCACCTTTTGTGATTTAATATTATTATCATGTTTTTCTAATTCCTTGCAATAGTTATACAAATTAAATATAATACAGGTTTTAATATCAGTCATACTAACATTCTACATGCGCCAATAATGTTTACTAAAAAGTACGAGCACGGTAAATACTTCCAATCTGCCCAACATCATGAGGGCAACTAACATCCATTTGACAAACTGTGGAAAATGACTGTAATTATGACTGGGTCCCACCTGCCCCAATCCGGGGCCAATATTTGCGAGGCAGGCTATGGATGCACCAAATGATGTTGCTATATCATAGCCGGTTGCCGCAATAATGGCAGTAGACGCGATTAAGATTATTCCGAACACTAAAATGAATGTCATTACATTTCGTGCGATACCTTTTTCGATAAGTGATGAACCAATCCGTAATGGAAGCACTGCATGCGGATGAATCAATCGTCTTAATTCCGTTTGTATCTGTTTGAGCAAGATTTGAATCCGAATTATTTTGATACTACCGGATGTAGAACCCGCCATTCCGCCAATCAGCATAAGAATAACCATGACTACTTGTACAAGGTTCCCCCACTGTCCCCAATCTGAAATTGAAAATCCGGTAGTGGTCATAATTGCAGTTACGTGAAAAAGGGATTGTCTGAAAAGTTCCTCGAAAGTATCAAATTGGTTGCGAAAAAAATTGCTCATCATTACTATAGCTGTGAAGCTGAGTATCAGGCTTATATACACTCGAAATTCTATACTCGCCCACATTGCCTGGGGCTTTCCTCTGAGTAACCTGTAATGCAGAGCAAAGTTAACTCCACTCAAAAACATAAATATTATTATTACATAGTGAATAAATCTATTATCAAATGCAGCAATACTATTATCATATGTTGAAAATCCACCAGATGCCATCGTGGCAAATGTATGGCAGGCTGCATCAAAAGCAGACATGCCGCCAATATACAAAAGAACGAACTCTGCTGCGCTAAACAATAAGTAAACTGCCCATAGAATCTCAGCAGTATCACGAATTCTCGGAGTGAGTTTATCTTTAACCGGTCCCGGGAATTCCGCACGGTACAACTGCATTCCACCCACCTTAAGCAGAGGCAGTATTGCGAGTGACAATAATATTATCCCCATGCCACCGATCCATTGCGTTAAGCTGCGCCAAAACAGAATGCCGTGTGGGAGAGATTCAATAGGAGTTGCACTTCCGAGAATTGTAGCACCAGTTGTTGAGAGCCCTGACATTGACTCAAACAGCGAGTCCGTGAATGTAGGTATAGCTCCCGATATATAGAATGGAAGTGCTCCTGCAAATGACATTGCCAACCAACCAAGTGTCACCACAGCAAATCCATCACGGATGCCAATGTCCTGCTGTCTTCTACCAACTAAATACAGGGTTAGACCCACAACAATAGTTATAACTACTGACCAAACAAGAGCAATTGTATCTCCATCCTTGTATATCAGACTAATCAGTGTAGGAAATATCATCATCACCCCAACAAACATCAGGATTATACCAACTACAGATATAACTCTTTGAGGATTTACCATACATTGACTTCCATAATGACAAAGAAATATACAGTACTATACATTTGGTAACAATATTATATTAGAGTAAATATGGATATGGTCAACGCAGTAATTTTTCTAACTTGGAAACTACTTCAGTAACACAGAATGCAACCAAAGTATCCCCGACATTTACCATAGTATCTCCGACAGCAACTTCAACTTCTCCATTGTGCTCAATTGCACCAATCAATGACCCCTTTGGAAAGTTAATTTCGCGCATTTTTCGACCAGCAGCTTTTGATGACTTTCCTACTCGATACTCTAAGATTTCTGCATTTATTCCACGTAGTGTAGAAACAGAGAGAATCTTTGATCCCATTATGTGCTTCAATATCGCATCAGAGGTAAGCAATAGCTCATTAACTGTGGTGTCTAACCCAATTGCACGGGCGATTGGGAAATAATCGGGTTTGCTGATAAGCGTAATAGTTCGCTTGACCTTCAGGTGACGGGCAAACAGTGAAGTTACTATATTGTTTTCGTCATCATCACTCAGAGCAGCGAATACTCCCATATTATCTATTCCTTCGATTACCATAAGATCAATATCTAATTCTTCATCTCCTCGGATGACAGTCGTATTTTGTAGCAATTCCGCGGCAGCTCTTGACTTAGCGGGGTCATTCTCGATTAATTTGATATTGAAACGCTTATCTTTCTCCAATCGTTGCGCTACTAACCTGCCAACCAAATCTCCTCCAAGTATCATCACATCATAGGAAATTTCGTTGTTATTTCCAGCAAAAGCAAATATTTTCTCAAGATCTTTGGTTAGGGCGATGATATAAACTGTGTCGCCTTCTTCAATTCGATCATCACCAAATGGAATAACTGTCTTCCCTTGACGTGAAATTGCTACAAGTCTCATAGTAATATCTGGATAAGCAGGGGTTAAACTATGCAGTGGTTTGCCGATAATTGGTGAACTCGATTCTATGCGGAAGCCAACCAGGATCATTTTACCACCAGCACACTCTACAAGGTCAATAGCATGTTGATACCGGATCATTTTCTCGACTTCCTTAGCCGCCTCGAGTTCCGGGTGGATTATTTGAGTAATCCCAAGGTTGGAAAGTTTTACAGGCACATCATCTCTGGAAAATTCCTGATTTCTCACACGCGCAATCAATGTAGGTGAACCGAGTTCGCGAGCTAACATACAAGCGACAATATTAACTTCGTCAACAGAAGTAACAGCTATCAACATATCAGCATTTTTAACACCGGCATGAATAAGCGTACCTATTGAAGTGCCATTGCCCCTGATAGCCATCACATCAAAATTACTGCTCGCTCTATCAACCAGTTTTTGGTTGTTGTCGATGACAGAAACCTCGTGCCCATCCCATGACAGCGTTTTTGCAAGATGAAGTCCGACTACGCCAGCTCCGACAATTACAATTTTCAACTGCTTAGCCCCATTGAACTTTGAGTAATAAGTGTCTTCCCGTGCATATAAGGTCTCAAGGCTGGCGGAACGATAAATGATCCTTCCTCGGTCTGATATGTCTCAAGCAATGCTACAATCAAGCGGGAAGTGGCTACACCAGAGCCATTTAATATGTGCGGAAAGTATTGTTTGCCACCTCCTGCAGGACGTATACGAATGTTTGCACGTCTCGCTTGAAAATCTCGACAGTTGCTAACCGAAGACACTTCCAACCATTTACCCCCATCCGCCGGAGCCCATACCTCGAGATCACAGCACTCAGCAGCCTGAAAGCCCATATCTCCTGCGCACAAATGTAACACACGGTATCGAAGTTCTAACCGCTTTAACACTTCCTCGGCATGACTTATCATTTGCTGCCAGACTTCCGCTGACTGTTCTGGTCTCACAAATTGCACCATCTCAACTTTGTTAAATTGATGGACTCGTAGAAAACCACGCGTATTATGCCCATGTGCTCCTGCTTCACGCCTGAAACAGGGCGAGTAGGCTGCATAGCGAAGCGGAAGGTGTTTTTCTTCGATCACCTCGTCCCTGTGCATGTTGACAATTGTCACTTCTGAAGTTGGAATCAAAAATAGCTCGTCCTGCTCAATTTTGTACATATCTTCTTCGAGGTGAGGAATCTGTCCCGTCCCTATCATGCTATCTCTGTTTGCAATAAATGGTGTCAAGACCTCTTGATAGCCATGATCTTCGGTTTGCAAATCAAGCATGAAATTTATTATTGCCCGCTCGAGTAATGCTCCTGCCCCAATCCACAGTGGGAAACCCGACCCCGTTATTTTGCCAGCGCGCTTAAAATCAAGTATCCCAAGGCGTTGACCTATTTCAATATGATCTAACGGGGGAAAGTCATACTGCGGTTCCGCCCCCACTCTTTTTAATAATATATTTTCCGCTTCCGTCAAGCCCGCAGGAGCCGAGTCAGTTGGTATATTAGGAATACTCAACAGCATTGCGTAAAGCTTTTCGCCAAGCTCGCGCTCCTTGTCAACACCAGTTTTTAGATCCTGATTCAGCTGCTTGATTTCCGATTCAACCACAGAGGTATCTTGCCCACTTTTCTTGGCTATACCAATCTGTTTAGAGCTGCTGTTGCGTTTTTGTCTAAGGACATCAAGCTCGGCTGTCAACTCTCTTTTTGTGCTGTCCAAGTCTAATATTTGCTCAATATCCACTTCCTCGCCTCGGCTCTTTAGCTTAGCGACAAATAGTTGTGGATTTATCCGTATCTCTTTTATATCATACATTTAATTTATTGCCCTGCTCCCCTGAGAACTTTTACAGCTGTCAAAATCAATATTTCCAAATCGAGCGAAATTGACATGTTATCGATGTAAAACAGATCATACCTCGTTTTCTCTTTAACATCCTCAAATGATTCATCATATTTGTGCCTAACTTGTGCCCATCCGGTTATCCCGGGACGAATTCTAAGTCTGCGATCGTAAAGTGGTATCTGCGATTCAAATTGACTGACAAATTTCATCCTCTCCGGTCTAGGTCCCACTAACGACATATCACCCATTAGCACATTATAAATCTGTGGGATCTCGTCAATGTGAGTTTTTCGCATAAAGTTACCAAATTTGGTGATTCTTGGATCATTCTTAGTTGCCCACACAGCACCTGACGACTTCTCAGCGTCAACATCCATTGATCTAAATTTGTACAGAGTAAATTCTTTCCGATTCCTTCCAACTCGCTTTTGGCGGTATAATATTGGACCTTTTGAATCCAATTTCATAAAAATTGCCAGAATTGGTATAAAAATAGTAATAAATGCTATCATTACCAAAGAACTGATTATGTCAATTGCTCTCTTAGTCCATCTGACGTATAGTGGAACCAATCGCGGGATGATTTCAACCAGAGGTAAACCGTGAATTGTAGTTGTTCTTACCAACCCGATTACCATTTGGTAATAGCTCGCTACTATCATATATCTAATTTTTTGTTGACTAACACTGTCAAATATTCTTAATAATACTTCGTGTGCTAAATCATCAGGTGCTACCAACACCCATTCAATTTTATGTTTTTCTATCAGATAGGGCAGGTGAGCCATGTCGCCCAAGATATTTCCTGAAGAATCTGCCAAATTATCAGTTTCATCAGTATGATTTTCATTCGGCAGCTTTATAAAACCTAATACATTGAAGCCCCATACTGGAAAATCGTGCAATTGCGAATAAAGCTTTTGACCTGTAGCACCGTTACTTACAATCACCGCATTCCAAAGCCCCACACTTCGAACGCGCTGCTTGCGTTGAAAAGTTCGGAATAATAATCTTCCGGTGGAAACAGTAACAAATATTATGATCCCATAATTTACAAGAAATAGTCTGGTAAAAGACTCCTTACTTCCCGGCTCATAAGTAGCCACAAAAATTATTAAAATTCCCCAAATACTCGCCTTGAAGCACCTTAACAATTCGTCAAAACGTGACAGTGACACCGGAGTTCGATACATATTTCGTGCAGCAAACAAAATTACCCAGAATGCTGCAAGAAAAATTATTGGACCGAGATCCAGATACGATGGCAATATATTAGTAAAGTACCCGCTCTCGAATCTCAGCATATATGAGAGCCGATACGAAAACGATACAAGGATGACATCTAATACAATGAGTAAAATTGTATTTATTCTACGCAATTAATTCACGCTCGAAATTGGTTTATCCATCGCCCTCTTTACCACGCTCAGTACATTCTCTACAGTTAATTCCTCAAAACACTTAATCTTGTCAAAAATACACCCCTGGAATTTCCCAAAATAGCAGGGACTACAGGGAAGTCCTGTGCTTGCGGAGTACACATGTTCGCCCGGTGGCAATTTTAGCTCCGGACCAGTCGGTCCAAAGACACCTACAACGGGAACTCCAACAGCAGCAGCAATATGCAAGGGACCAGAATCATTAGTGACCGCTATCCGGCATAAGCCTAAAATTGCAGCCGATATTCGCATATTGTACGCTCCTGCCAAATTAACACAATCCACCGAAGATTGTCTGGTAACATCTTCGCAAACCTGGCGATCACTTTTTCCTCCCATTAACAAAAGCGTCAATTTTAAGGAGTCTTTTGCATATCTTGCAACATCAGCAAATCCAGAAGATTTCCATCTTCTAACTTTATCAACCACACCAGGATTGACACCACCACCCGGAAATATTGCCATAAACTTTCCCGGATATATATTTACAGACTCTAATATAGATAGAGCCTTTGCAGTTTCCTCATCAGAAATAAACCACTCATAACTCAAAGAATTTAATTCTGCCGTCGGGATAGTCTTTTTTGTCAGTTTATGTATGGCAAAATTAGCCAACTCACAAGCAGTCAATGCACTATGTCGGCTCGGGTCGAGGTAAACATCACCAGAATCATTGCTTGGTGCAAACATTATTCTTTTGCCTATACCGGTAGGGCGCAAAAAATAATCAATTCCTTTATTGACATGGAACAGAATCGCCGCATCATATCGATTCCGCTTAATCGCATTAATGAGCTTGATAGTTTCATAGACAGTACTGATTCCAGGCTTGAAAAAAACTTCGTTTTGAGCGGTAATAATATTACTAAATACAGGGTTGTTTTCCATCGCTGGTGCAGTCCAGGCGGTAGTCAGTAAATCTAACTCAGCCTCTGGAATATTGTCTCTTAATATTCTAATCGCCGGTGAAGCAATAACAAGATCACCCAGAGCATGTAGCTTGACTATTAGAATTTTCAATTGGACTGATTTGAATATTTATTGTTTTTTCGTGTCGGTCTCAAGTTTCTATCAAAATATCCAGGTGATAAAAGTGATCTTATCGATTCAAGATAACCCATTCTTATTCCACTGGAATTTCTGTTCTTAGTAGGGATTATTAATGTGCCAATAAACCGGATAAGCAGAGCGAAAATCCATATCCACCGCGAAAGTTCTGCTACCAAGTCGCCTCGAAATTTCTTAAGGAATAGATATCGACTCCAATTAGCTGCAGCGATGGATAATGCGACGGTACCTTGCATCGTCGCACCTCCAATGTGCTGTGATATTACTTCCGGATGATAGACAACTTTATAGCCAGCCGAGGTAAACCTGAAGCACAGGTCTTCTTCTTCAGAAAACAAAAAATATCTGGTATCGAAATCCCCCACCTCCTGCAATATCTTACGATTAACTAACATTGCAGCACCAATAACTCGGTCAACTTCCACCGTTTCACTTCTTGGCTCTCTGTCAAATTTCCATTTTCCATTATATTTTGACAGTGGAAAAACTCTTTGTATTCCCAAAGCTATCCATGCGGATGTCCAAAAATCCAAGAATGGAAAGTATGACAACGTCATATTACCATCCGCATCGATCACCGCAGGTGAAGTTATGCCGATAGAAGCATCGGTCTGCATTTGCGTCACCAAAGATGCGATTGCTTTGGGAAAAATTTTAGCGTCAGGATTCAGAAAAAAAATCCATTCGCCCTCTGCATGAGCGATGCCCTGATTGTTTGCATCACCAAACCCGCCATTATCGGGGCTTTTTATCAGCCTGACCCAAGAATATTCCTTTTCAATCAGGTCAGCAGTATTGTCAGCTGAACAATTGTCAACCACGATGGTCATGTAAAATCGCTCGTCATCATTCTGCACCAGCGAGTTTAAGCATTCACCAATAGTGTCTGAGGAGTTGTGAGTTACAATAATAATAGTGCCGGATAATTTCATTTCCGCTTTAGCTCTTGTTTATACAAGCGTAGATACTGATCGGCTGAGCGTGATATATCCAGTCGTTTCTTGGCAAACTCTCTGCATCTCTCGCTGTACTCAGGCATAATTTTAATTAATTCAACAGCTTCTGACAGAAAAGAATCATCCTTATCACCGACCACAATGCCTATTTTCCATTTCCTGACAAGTGATGTCAAATGGTCTCCAACACCCTCCTCGATTGCCAAAGGAATTCCACAAGCAAGATATTCAGCCACCTTTACGGGCCATACACCCTCCACCTGCTTAATAGATGTTATCAGGTACCCAAAGCTTGCCCCTGAAATTTTCTCCGGGATTTCTTCGGGTGTAGAAGATTCTAATTTCCAATCATTCTCACCCATCCCTGCTTTAATGAGCCCCTGTATTACTAAATTTGGGTCCATGTGCGTGATAATGTGCAACTGTAGTTCTGGAATTTTGCTCCTTAATATGCTGTATCTACTCACAATTAGATCGAGACTGTTCCAAGTTGAACCAATAAATAAAAATCGTGGTCTCTTACCTATTACCATTGAATTTGATTTCTTGATGAAATATTCAATATCACCACGATTAGGAATAAATACAGCTTTATTGGCGTTACGTTCCCTGAATTGCTGCTTATATCCAGGTGTTACCGCAATAATAGCTGAGCAGCTTGTAATAATTTTAGTCTCCGCTCTCTTCCAAAATTTATATGTTCTGCTTCCTTTGCGCCAAATCCCACTATGTGCCATTTCCTCTGGCATGGGCCCACGAGGATCGAAGATATGTATGATGCCGGTAATTTGCCTTAATAGCTGCCCCAATAATCCTGCAACATAGCTTCTCGTATGGATAACATTATACCGACCAGCTATCGAGGTAAAAAACAGGATTGGCAGGCAATATGTGGTCGCTAATAATATGGCAAGGAAATTCCATCTGATAGGAAAGAACATCGGACTAAGTTTCAGCTCGATGTCTTTCGATTCTAAATATGGTGACAATTCATTCCAGGCAACTTTGGACCTTCTTAGAGAATTTGGGTTAACAAAGCTTAACAAGCATATTTTTTCAATTTCTGGTCGTTCTGAAAGTCGCTCTAATAACTTTATAACCTGACTCCGAAGGATACCACTGTGAAGCAAATTTTCGTTGTAGATCAAGTATAGAAGCCGAACTTTTCTGGACTTCAAACTAAGTTTTACTTAAGAGTGACAATTTTGATATATCCAAATCACCCTGCTTTAAGATAAACAAATCACTCCAATTGGATTGACTTTTCTTTTGATATCTGAACATTAAAATAGCACCTAAAATTATGTTTGAAATCGAAAATGCTAACGCTGCACCTGTAGCTAAGAGCTTAGGTATCAGAATAATCGATATAATTGTTAGAATAATAAAAGAGAGAAGCGTTATTATGATAGAACCCAAATGCGAAGATCTAACCTCTCGCTCATAAAGTAATATTCTGGATTGTGCGAGTAATATCCCCCCAGGAATCAATTGCAAAAACAATAAATAAACAGTGTCAAATTCTGATCCGTAAACCAAAACAGAAAAGAACCAACCTACGAGTAATAATAAGAATGCCGATAGCAAGGAAACTGTAAATGTAATTCGTAACATTTTTGAGATTAATATATTGCCTGATACAAAATGACTTCCATCCATTGAATTCATAGTCCACAATTCTGGAATTCGCCAGACAATTCCAATTGCGAGCACAGCAAGAACATATTGTCCTATATTACTAAACCCTATAAAAAAGCTAAGAATTAACACATCAGATATTTTTAGAAAAATTAAAAACAGATTCGACAGAAAGCTCAAGATACTTCCCTTAAGGTATGTTGGAATATTAATCAAGCGTATCTTAAAGTTATAGTTTATGTTTATTAGCAAGCGATTAAGCAATATCAGCGAAATTAAGAACTCAATAATTACCCAGATCGTAAGAGACAGCTCGAGTGTTAAAACACCGTATTCTGCGGCGTAAATCAATCCAAATATGACTAATACCCCCCTGATGGTGAGAATAAGATTGATAAAACTTTGTCGATTTAATCCTGCAAGTATTCCAATACAGTATGTACTTAGACATATTGGGATAATGGACAAGGTTGAAATCAGAAGTATCTCTTTATCGGGAAAGAAGAATTGCTCAGCATCACCCAAAAAAATTGCAAAGTAAATTATGAAAAATAAGCTTCCGCTCCATAGCATGGTTAAAAGTAGGGAATTCCCTAACAATTCCGGTCTGTTATTGGGGTATTTGTTGCTGATTATTTTTAACGATCTTTCCATACCGAGCGAAAAAGTAAATGCTATTATTGTGCCTGCTGAAATAATCAAGAAATATTTGCCCAGTTCTTCCGATCCAAGCTCTTGCCAAATTATTAGATTTGCAAATACCCATAAGACATAGAAGAGTGGATATTCCTGTAGCTTAAGAAACACGAATTTCCAAACCTATAATTTTTATCACTAATTTATTAATCAATATCATAAGCTATTATCAATAACTGTGTAAAATGAAGTCGTTATATCAATATTGGTCAATGTTTTGCCACAATAGCAGAATCATCTCTGCTATTTAAAAGAGTTAAAAATGCTACATACATCCACAGCAAAATGGATAGTTGTGGTTGGTGAAACGGTGAATCAAACATCGAAGCCACCAATGCAGTAATCATCCCTGCATTCAAGCTAACAAATAATTTTTCTTGAGTACTCCATACTTTGTTATCAATTTTTCTAACTCGCTTAAATGATGTAAATAAGGGCTTTATTAATATATATATGTAAGCTACCATACCAAATATCCCAAATTCAAAAAGCCAACGCAGATAGACATTATGTGGATGAACTGCACGTATAAAAATTAAGGGAAATCGTGCAGAATAGAGCGTCCTGAAGCTGTCAATTCCCATTCCAAACCAAAAATAATCTGGGATTAGGAGAATTGAGTTTAACCATATTTGCACCCTTCCCACAGATGACCAATCCGTTTCAGACCCTGCACCAAACATCATCATTATCCGGTAAAGAATCATAGAAGGAAGGATTACAATAGCGGCTATGAGAATTGGCATTACTACACCCAATGCACGCTTATCCTTAAGGGCAATATATCCAAGCGTAAATAAGGTGGTAATATAAATAGCTCGTGACTGAGTCACAAAAATACCTGTCCAAATTCCAACCAATATACCCCACAAAAAAATCTTCCTAATTTTATTTTTCTCTTGCAATACAGAAACCAACGCAAATGGCATTATCATTCCAAAAAAACAAGCAGCCGGATTCTGAGAATACCACCCTATAATATTACGTGTATCTTGACCCAAGAGAAAATAATTTACAAAGCTAACCCATCCCGTAATTGATGCATATATGGAAATTAGGAATAAATTCTTCTCAATAATTTTGTTTGATGGTTTTAGATTATAATAAATGATAAACAATACCATAGGAAGCAATATTAGCATCTTGAACATATAGTAGGAGTTGCTATGGTTTAATCCACGTATGGCTCCGTTAATAGCTGCCACAAATAATATAAACAATACTACTGGGTTTGGGAAATCTATGTTTATTTTACCCGCAAGCAAACGGCCTGCCATAAACGCAACTATTAATAATATGCTAAGGGTAATAATCAGTCTGTGATCCGTTATGAAAAATATTAGCGGATACACAAAAATAGAAAACTGCAAAATATTAAAAAAAAGAGTTATGACTATCAGTAGAACAATAACGCCCGCTACAATCAAACCAATCAATGGGGTATTTGGGGTCATCGATAGCAGCACAGGCAATGCAATTGCCAATACCAACACTACAATGGTGAAGAATTTCGAAACCCTTGCTTCACCATCAGGCGAGAGCAATTGATTGTAATTATTTATCATCCGACAGCTATTTTCGCTTTATAAACTGACGTATTTTGTTAATCTTCTCCCACTCCTCTACGTTATTCTGAGGAATTTTTCGCCAATATTCTAACAACAATACAATAATTAGAGTAGCAATAACTGAGGCTACTGCCGAAAGCACCACAATAACTTTTCTCGGTGGGCGACTTTTTCGACTCGGCACGACTGCCGGGTCCAAAATCTGAACGTTTGAAGTTTCACGAAGTTCGTTAATTTTTGCACTTTCAAATTGAGGATATATAAACTCAATCAAAGTTGCCTGAATTCTAACTCTTCGCATAAGATCAGCAAATTGTTGACCCAGTGCGGGCAACTCTTTCAAACTGAGAAAAACATCGCCAGTTTTTCCTTCAATCAAATCATTAAAATTCTCTTCATAAATATGATCTGCTGAGGCAAGTTGTTTAAAATATGGATGATTCACACCAAACGCTGATCTAACGACCTCTAGCTCTACTTCATTTGCAAGTTGCTCAGCCTTTAAATCAGCTGCAGCATTTATCATAATCATCAGTTGATCAGAAATCGAAATGGCATTATTTTCTTCTTGAAATCTTTTGAGACGATCTTGCAACTTTGCCAAAGAATCATTTACCTGCTCTAAGCGCATACCAATAAACAATTTGTTTTTTCGTGCTGTCTCGCTGGTTATTTGGCTAAAAATATGATCAAGCTCTTCAACACAAAAATTTGCCATCTCAGCTGATCTCTCAGCAGATTGATCCTCAACCTTGATACTAATTGACCCATCGTCGCGTGTTTCAACTGATAAATGAGCTGCTAATGCCTTTAAGACATCCTCGTGGAATGCTTCTTCATCCATTTTGTAAACCGTGCGTAAATCAAATTTCTTCGCGATCCGTTCTAATATTGTGCGACTGGCGAGAATTGTTTCATAAATTTCCTCACTCGCCGAGTCAAACCCAAAGCTCGTAGCAACTCCCTTTAGATCGGAGGGCAGAAATGATGGCAACCCACCAGAACTGCCTGATGATGGTAGAATTACTGTATTAGCTGAATACCATACTGGTAGCACCATAGCAATTATTGCTGATACAGTAATCACAAGGAAAAAATTCACAATAAATAATTTGCGCCATTTCAATAGCAGTAACACTAAGTCGTATAAATTTAAGCGTGCTACTTGATCATTTTCACCCATTAAAATCCTTTGTTTCTAATAACGATATCCGAAAAAGAGAAAATACCTATCCTCGAATACCAATGTTTTGTCGTTCTCAACTCTACCCACAGATACATCAAGACCAGGAAGTATCTCCCAATTTGCAGAAATTTCAAATTGAGTCCACTCTTCTGATTTACCTCCCCAAAATGATGCCGATGGATTTTCACCTTTAACCACGGTTTCGTACATACTTCCGCCCAAATCTCCATGGCGATATTGTTGAATTTTCAATCCTAACTGTAACTCTCTGATAGGTTTATAACTAACCTGATAAGTAAACCGGTCAGAGTTGGGAGCTAATTCCGTTCCCAAACCGCTTGTCCAATTTGAAAATCGATTAATCGGGAAAAAGTGAGAATATACATATGGATCAACCTTAATATAACTGACAGATGTCATAACACCGCTAACTATTGGGATATACGCCATGATCCCCGTTGACCATGCAAACTTATTACCAAAATCCCCTGTGCCTAACGTAGATGTTTTCATATCGTCAATCAATAAACTTGCTGACCAAACCATCGATTTATACAATTGTACGGAAATATCACCAGAGAGCAGTACATTATCGAGATCCCCACCATCATGCTCAGCAGAGTATAAAAATGCGAGCGGATTCAGATACGAAAAATCGAATCCTCGATCTCCCCAGATTAATGCCTCACTTACACTAAGATTAATTCTCGATATGGGACTATAATCTAATCGGTGCCCGACAACCCATTTTTCTGGTGGGATAATCCGTTCCCAATTGTTCGCCGTAGTATAAATCGTGTCACCAATAGCATTCCAGGATTTCAGCTTTCCAACCACATAGGTAAATTTAATATTCGATGTCAAATATGCCGTAAGTCTAAGCTGAGAAAATGGTGGTGCATCACCAGAAAACAATAGTCTGTTTTCATCCAATCCCCAAGCAAATTTTTCCTTGCCGAACATCAGGTCAAACTTACTCCATGACGTGACGACATATGCGCTATTCAGGTCATAATATGTCTCTTCACCACCCATCAGGGGTCCTACATAACCGTAATGGTCTTCAAGAAGCTGCTCGCGATCTACATATTTACCATTGCCTCTTTCCACATGATCCGTGAACTTGAAAGAAAATCCGAGACGATGATTGACAACTCCTCTAAATTTAATCCCGGTCGAACGGCGAAATATAGTTTTAGAACCATTATCATTCCAATCAGCTGAAATTATGGGATCAAATACGAAACTGAAATTCTCCTTTGACCAATCCGCAGCGTGCCAATGTGGATTTGACAATGCATCCGCAGGATTATAACTTACCGCCCTGACACTACGCCGCGACTTTGAATTCGAATCATGGAGTACAAAATCTGTGGCAAATTCACGTATATAATAGTCTAATTCAGCTTCCAGAATTGCGTCATTCAATTTGGAATATTTTCCCATTATATCGCGTAATATTCCACCGATCCTTGCTCGAGAAAGCGGTTTTGTTACTGTTGTGGACACAGGAATTATTCCCCGAGCAACACATCCATCTAAGAATTGATAGACTCGGGCGTTATTCATAACATATGGCGTACTCTGATAATTAGTCTCGGCGAATAGCACATCAATATGGAAAATACTCAATGCTACATAGGCTAATAATATAACTATCTGTCTATATATTGACGTTTGTAATACTCCATGTAATCGCCGGATGTAACAGAATCTAGCCAACTTTTATTTGTTACATTCCATTCAATCGTCATTTTAATTGCCGTGTCAAAGTCATACATTGGTTGCCAGCCAAGATCATTAAGAGCCTTGGAACAATCCATGGCATATCTTCTGTCATGTCCTGCCCGATCCTTTACAAAAGTAATTAAATCTTCGCTTTTGCCAAGCTGCTTCAGTATCAATTTGATTAGCTCAAGGTTTGGTATCTCGTGATTACCACCAAGATTATAGACCTCCCCAGGTTTACCTTTTTCCAGAATCGCAAGAATTCCAAGACAATGATCCTCAACATAGATCCAATCCCGGCGTTGCATTCCATCGCCGTAAACCGGAATAGCCTTGTCTTGAAGTGCATTGCTAATCAGTAGCGGAATTAGCTTTTCTGGGAAATGATAAGGACCATAATTATTCGAGCATCTCGATATCAGGACTGGCAGTCCATAAGTTTTATAATAGGCATATGCCAACAAATCACCGGAAGTTTTTGAAGCTGAATACGGACTATTCGGTTGAAGTTTATGCTTTTCATCAAAGGCATGGTCGTCAAGCTCCAAGCTTCCGTAAACCTCATCAGTTGAAACCTGTACAAACCTTTGTACACCTACCTTGCGAGCCGCATTAAGCATTGAAGCCGTACCTTGAATATTGGTATTCAAGAACGGTCCAGGATCTTCGATAGAGCGATCAACATGCGATTCTGCGGCGAGGTGTAACACTGCCCAACAACCTTCCATTGCCTTGATGACGCTATCCTGATCTACAACATCGCCCTTGATGAATGTGTACTTTGGATTATTCTCAAGCTCAGTAAGTGACAGCAGGTTGCCTGCATAAGTCAGGCTATCGAAATTGACAATTTTCCAATCAGGGTGCTGTTTGTGAATAAGTTTTATCAAATTCGAGCCAATGAAGCCTGCTCCGCCTGTAACCATTATCCGCCGTGGTTCTGTTTTTATAATCCCACTCATGCTAATATTTACATTATAATTTACTATTGTTTACCCAACCCAAACTCTAAAATTAGAGTAAGCTTTGTAATTTAGTAATGATAACACTGTAAGTCAATTTGTGAAGATTAATTTATCTATGGGGGTGAAGTTCTCTCCCTTTACAATAATTAATTACAAAGGGAACTTATTATAAATCTTAAGGAAAAAACAAGCGGGGATGAAAACAATTTCCATCCCCGCTTGATTCATACACAGTAGGTAAGACTATTTTACAAGCACACCTTTAGTTGTAATCCTTTGACCGTTTACCTCCAATAGGAATATATAAACTCCGGCAGGTGTATCATGAGCCATCCACCGGACGTTATGCACTCCAGCACTCAAAGATTGGTCAATCATCTGTGACACCTTTCTGCCTTCTAGATTCCAGACTGATAAATTTACCATTGAATTCACAGGTAAACTAAACGAAATATTCGCCGATGGATTAAATGGATTCGGGTAAACCGGACTTAAGCTATAATCCTCAGGTGTGATCAACTCCAAATCCCCGACAGCGTTTGGAATAGGCAATGTTAGAGTCCAGCGTTCGCTTGACTCGGTAGCAAGTTCACCATCGTCGGCTTCAGCCCACCAGCTGACCTCAATGCTCAGATCATCCTCAATTATTATGCCCATACCTGCAAGAATTGTATCCAAACGAGTAATTGTGTAGGCATTGTTATCCAATTCATCGATTGCCAATGTTGAGTCAATATCCTCAAACTGAACTTGAATATAGAATGAGTACGTCAATACTTCACTATCAATATCATCGGCAGCTTCCCATTCAAAAGCAATAGACCAATCCCAGTTTTCGCGATCAAACACTGATCCATCTTCAGGAGATAAAAGCGCAAAAACACCAGGTGCATCATTAAACGGTTCAATGATTAGGTTAAATACATCTTCAACCTCGAGGTTAAAGTCAACTTCAATTGCGCGAACGGTTATATCAGCGCCGTCAGGTAAATTAAAATCTGCATCAATGGCTATTGTGAGTACATTTTCATCATCAATACCTATCGTAACGCCTGCAGGTGCGCCTTCAGTCTCAAACCTGAGTGCGTCACCATCTGGATCACTGAACACATCGTCAAGATCTGCAACTACTAAAGGAGCATCGTCTTCTTGCATTACAACATCGTCTATGGGTGCGTCAATTATTGGATTGCGATTCACGTCTGCGACATTAATGTGAATCAGTAATTCGTCTTCGTCATTCCCATCGCTTGCAATTATCAAAGCATCATGAACTCTATCGCCCCCATCAAATGGCGGTGTCCAGACAAAATCAAATGAGCCGTCACCGTTGTCAACAATCTCTGGATCATTGGGCAATGCTAACAGTTCATCAAAGCTGTACTCAATATCATCACCATCGGGATCGACCGCAAGAATAGCGAATCGCATTTCTTCGCCTTCGTCGCCAGCATGGTCATACTCGTCTTGATCTGTAGGTTGTACAAACGCAAGCACTCTGTTGACATCAAGTACGGTTACATTTATTAATATTTCATCCTCATTTCCATCAGGATCAGTCACGGTAACATTAAATTGATAATCTCCTGCCTGATCGTTGTTCGTGTCGACAAAAAACTCGGCTGTACCATCACCAACATCATCGAACGTCCAGTCATCAGGTAATTCTTCAGGGTCGATTGTCCATGTCAATTCTTCTTCGTCATTGTCGTCATCCTCTGCACCAAATTCGATGAGGACTTCCTGACCCTCCTCAACTTGAACATCGAATACATCCTCATCTGTTGGATCGACAATTTCTGGAATCTGCTCAACGTTGTTCACTGTAATTTCTACTGATATTTCAGCCGTAGCACCCGCTTGATCCGAAACCTCAAACGTCACGTTGTACTGTCCTGCATCCCGAAATCCTGTATCCCAGATGAAAGTACCAGTGTTGTCATCATTGTCAGCAAAATTTGCACCTGTACCGTCATCTTCGGTCATTACAAGTTCGAGATCTTCTTCACCCTCGAACAAAAAATCGAAATCGCCTGCGGTCAAGTTGAATTGAAGCTCATTCCCTTCATCAACTTGGAAGTCTTCAGGTGGATCAATCCAGAATGGATCATCGTTAATGGCATTAACAGTCACCATAAACACATCATCCACCGATTCGTCGCGATGAGGATTGTGATTGGCATTACCGTTTACAGATCTGACACTCCTCTGCGAGGTGCGTAGCGAACTTGCCTGATTTCCTGACCGGAAATGTATCACGGCAACTCGATCTTGCTCGTCATCGGCGGAAACTGTAACTTCTGATTCTCCGTTGTAGTGTTCATCCGGGTTCATGGTCAGGCGATTATTTTCAAGTGCCAAGTTTAATACCTCATCACCATCAAAACTGTATTCCAGATCATCGCCGTCAATGTCTGCAAATACTTCACTTATATCCGCGATCAATACAGTCTCGCCAGCATCTTCATCAACTTCGACATCTTCCACCGCCTCAGCGACAAAGGGTGCATCATTAACTGGAGTTACGGTAATCATAAAGGTTACGCCGATTTCATCATCTCGGACTGGAGGAAGATTACCATTATTAACAAACAGAATTTGTGCAACTAGTCCACCACCAATAATCACTCCCATCACTCTGCCCTCGCCGCGTCCATCATCTGCAGTCAAAGTAACTTCAAATTCACCGTTTATGTCGTCTGCTGTATCAATACGAAGCACGTTTTCATCATCGAGGCTCATGCCAAGCTGATCGTCGGCAGCAAAATCAAAGGTCAAATCATCGCCATCGGGATCACTAAAGATGTCATCTAAATCAAAGAGGACTGTTTCACCTGCATCCTCTTCTATTTCAACATCCTCAATTTCCTCAGCAACGGGCGGTCTGTTGCCTTCATCGATAACAATATCAACGGTTGCAACAATATCAAATTCATCATCAGAAATTGTAAGCTCAATAGTGTATTCACCTGTTTCTTCGTTAGATGGTGTCCAAGTGAAGGTAGCCGTCCCATCATTATGGTCTTCAAGCTCCCAGCCATCGGGAAGATTTTCTGAAGCTCCAGTAATGACTACATCATTATCATCTCTGTCCATTCCCTCAATTGTAAATTCAACTAACTCTTCCGTTAAGCCTTCTACAATCTCTGGAATGTTCACCCATTGCGGTGGATGATTAGCACCGACAAGCTCTAATAATAGCCGACTAAATCCATTGGCAACCCACGTCCGATCTCCTAACAACCAGTCAGCCTGAGCTTGTATTTCCACACGGGAATCGCTGTCCCAATATATAAATGAAAATTCTTCACCATCACGGAATCCGTCTATCTCTTCCGTATCACGATCATCACCAAATGCGGCAATTCCAAATTGTACATCGCCATCATCCTCTAAGACAATAGCTCCAGCTAAAATACCGTCTGGGGTAATTACTCCAACTTCATCACCAGCTTCAAGAAATACTCCGCGTTCCATTTCTGCTGAGCCCACAAGCAAGGAATGGTTTGTGTCAGTTTCTATGACACCATGGAAATGTACAAATCCCTCGGGAGGAATAACTTCGAGATTAATTACGGACACAGCATTTGCCTCAAAGACGCGGTCACCTTCTATGTATTCGGCAACTGCCAGCATCTCAGTTTCTGTCTCCTCGTCCCATACACGAAAGAACAATTCTTGTCCAGCTTCAAACCCATCTATTACTTCAGTTTCTGCATCGTCTCCCCATGCAGCTAAGCCCAGAGGATATTCAGCAATAAAGCTAACTCCCGCGCAAAGATCACCTTCAGTAAACACTCCTACTTGACCGCCAATAGCAATGGGATCAAAATCAAGCAATATCTCACGCACTAATATCGACATGCTCACGTCTGTGATAACATATTCCCATCGTGGCTCCGGTATGATTCCCATTCCGACTAAGCTCACTTCTAACACTTCGTTCTCTGGATCATTACTTCTGACCACAAGGGTAGCCTCAAAGTCAGTTACATCATCCGGAGCAAACGAAACTGTTATGGTTAGCGATTCATCAATGTCTAAGTCAAATCCATTTTCTTGATCGATTGCAAAACCATCACCATCCAATTCCAGATCTTCAATTGTCAATACATCCGCACCGATATTGATGATTGTCAATTCCCACTCTGCAACCTCAGTAATTAGTACTTCACCAAAGTCGTGATCCATTTCTGACAGATCTATTGCCGGATCAGCAGGCTCTAATCCTTCACCCATCAGAGCTATTTCCAATCGGGGATTTGCTGGATCGTTAGAATTTACTATCAGATTACCCTCGTAATCACCAACCTCAGCAGGCAAGAAAACCACATCAACTTGAACGCTTTCCTGCGGTGCCACTTCAGCGTTATCTTCAATACCTCGAACCTCAAATCCATTCCCATCTGCAACAATATTCTCTATTACGAGATTAGCATCGCCAAGATTGGATATTTCCATTGTCCAGATTCTTTCGGCATTCAATAACACTCTGCCAAAGTCATGTTCTTCTTCAACAATTCTTATTCGAGGAATCTCTTCGTTGTTGGCATCCAAGCTTAGTATAATTAGTCCATTGGCTTGATAAACGCCACGACCCATAGCGTATTCTGCAAATGCTTCAAATTCGCTCTCGGCTTCAGCATCCCAATATAGCCATGATATTTCTTCATTGCCTTGGAATCCCTCAATTTCCTCCGTGAAGTTATCATCTGCCCATAGGGTGAGTCCCACAGGAAAAAGTTCACCATCATCAGCACCAATCATTACTGCACCACCACAAATGCCATCTTGAGTAAACGCACCGATTTCATCACCTTCAACCAGAGATTCACCGTTAAGAATAGCCTCTTCTATAATGGCAGACATGTTTTCATCGGTAACCTCGAATTCAAAGTGATGGATTACTAAATCAGCACCAATTCCCATCAGATCAATTACTAATTCACCATTATCATCATCATCGCTAACAACGGTCAATTGACCTTCATAATCTTCAAACTCTGTAGGTTCAAACGTAACGGGGAAGGAAAATCCTGCACCCGGTTCTACAGACAAGCCATTTTCAGCATCAAATTCCACTGAAAAAGCATCTCCTTCAATATTAATTTCTTGGATCTGTAAAACTCCTGCACCGATGTTTCTACCGGTCAGTTCCATCACTCTGCCCTCATCAACCTGAACCTCTCCAAAGTCTATAACATCTTGATTTATAACAATGTGTGGGATTTCATCCTCAACCCCAAAGCCTCTAAGGTTTATATTGATTCTTCCATTCTCAGGGTCATTTGAATCGAGTTGTAATACCCCACTAAATTCTGCCACTTCATTTGGTGAAAATGTAACTGTAATAGTTGCGTTCTCACCAACTGCAATATCTATTTGTTCTGCGGGCTCTACGCTGAAGCCATCTCCTTCAACAGATAAGGAAACATCCAAAAGTGCATCCCCTGAGTTGCCAACCTCAAATTCCCACTCTCTGTCAGTATCAACAAGAACATCTCCAAATAGATATGGCTCATCATTTTGAAAATCAAACCCACCGCCGTCTCCAATTTCAATTTGCGGTTCTGGAGTCAACCCAACACCCATCATGTCGATCTCAACCTCACCTTGCTCGGGGTCGTTAGAAATAATAGTAACTCTACCAGCAAATTCGCCCTCTTCTTCCGGGCTAAACGTAAGATTTATATTGAACTCGCCTGCGGGTTCGATGGTAACTTCTTCATCAAAGTCACTACTGAAGAAATTCCCAGCGATGTCAACGGTACCGATAATAAGATCTGCATTGCCATCATTTGATATTGTTAAACTTGATTCAGCTGAATCACCTATCAATAGATCACCAAAATCGATAACATCGTCAGAAACTACAATATGCGGAACTTCCGCAATACCTCTTCCAGAAAGGTCAACCGCTACTTCGGCATTGTCCTCATCGTTAGAGACTATGGTCAGCACACCTTCAAAATCACCCGCTTCGTCGGGGCTAAATGTGATAGTCAA